>Ga0153946_1000170_pt1 | contig 26607 bp, 30 predicted proteins | sample TSNJ030MetaG_FD_104751 | JGI IMG/M metagenome (GOLD analysis project Ga0153946, IMG submission 104751) | Attine ant fungus gardens microbial communities from New Jersey, USA - TSNJ030 MetaG | ecosystem: Host-associated > Fungi > Mycelium > Unclassified | place: USA: New Jersey, Wharton State... | reverse complement strand
GATGTAAAACTAATTTCTTCCTTGAACCAAATGCACAATGCTGACATCCTTGAATTGAGCTCTGACGCCTCCTCCCCTCCTCCTCAGCTTGTCAGACCCTTACAATGTCGAGCAATCCGAAACAAAAACAAGGGGAAAGAACGTCAAGTCATTGAGCTTACTGACTCTGAGTCCGAGGGTCAATTGCGCAAAGCCAGGCGGTGTCAACGACCAACACGCGTTCCGGCTGCTGGTTCATCCAAGGGGTTTACTGTTGACCTGGACTTGTCTGAGTACGATGCTCGCGCACCCTCAAGTGTTAAACACAATCGCGCGCCGCAGAATCTCAAACAACATCTACCCGCCAGTGAGGAAATTGAAATCGTAGCTTTTTCTACCAGGGCTCTCGATAGAGGAAACCTGCACCGTGCAGACTCGACAGGAGAATCAGATACCAGAGCGACCCAATTTGCAGGCACGACCACCAGTCCTGGCCGACAAAACCCCGGGTTGACCCCTCAAATCCCAGCTTCACCTATCGCACCAACTGTGCACATTCCTCCGGAACCCCAAAATGCCTCACCTATTGCCCCGCATGTGCACATTCCTCCAAAACCCTGTAACGCCTCCATGCCAGACACAGCTGCCCTAACGCCTTCCTCTGCAGAAAAATTGCCACCACCCGCACCTCTGCCACCTCCTTCCCCTGCGCAGTCACCAAAAGATACAATGTCTCGCCATATCGCACAAGTCCTCGAAATTGTTCCGGACGTCGATTCAGATCATTGTGCCGGTCTTGTTGCAGCTCATCAACACCTCAACGAATCAACTGTTGAGCACATCCTGCACATCTTATTTGAGGACCCAAATTATCCTCGTGCAAAAAAGACCAACCGTGCTGACAACCGGAAAAGAAAGATGGATGGATCAAGTGACGATCGACTCACCAAGAGGCTCAAGGCGAATGGGAAAAAGAAAGTAGCGAATGAAGACGACGGGCTTTGGATGAACATGGAGAGGTCGGTTGTGGGCGGTTCGGACTACCATAGTCTTACACTCGTAGGTCAACCTTTTCTACTCATCGATGTCTCTCATCGGCGTCAACCACTAGGATTCCCTACAACAAGATTACCCATCCATCCCCAAGCGTTTCCTTAACGACAAACTCTTGTTACACAAAGGGTTTTATGCTCCCACTTTTTTCTTTCTCCGGGATCTCACTCGTCAGTTTAACAATGATGGAATCACGCAAGAACAGTACCCATACAAACCCAAAAAGACGCTTTACAGGTCTACGGAGGGAAAGGGTAAACATCGCGCCCTCCAAGACGAAGTATTCGAACGAGAGATAGCTTGGGTAAAAAAGGCTATCGCCATTGAGGAGGGAAGAAAGGCTAGCAGCGAAGACCTCAATTCAAATGAGGAGGAAGACGAAAACGAAGAGGACATTAAAGAAGATGAATCCGACGGAGAAGACGAAGAAGATGGGATCGAGTGCGGTTGTTGTTTCTCCAAGTTCCGTTTCGTAAGTGAAACGTCGTTCCAAGTCATGTACACCCGATTTAACGGATGTTTCTAGGACAAGCTGATTTAATGTCCAGACGCTCACCTTTTCTGCTTCTCTTGCCTTCGATCTTACGCCTCGACGCTTTTAGGCTCTCATAACCCCAATATTCCATGCATGTCACAATCAGTTTGCAAAGCTCTCTTTTCTGCTCCCCAACTCGCTCGAGTACTCCCACTCAAAACATATGCTCTTTACGAACGCCTAATACAGGCCAAAGAGATTGATGCAGCTGGCCTTGAAGGCCTCGAGGAATGCCCGTTTTGTGAATGGAAATGCGTTTTTGATGTTGGATTCGAGGGAGAGAAGCTGTTTAGGTGTGGGAACGATGTGGGTGGATGTGGAGTTGTCAGTTGCAGGAAGTGTAAAAAGTTGGACCATTTGCCAAAGTCTTGTGAAGAGCTGGAGAATGACAAAAAACTGGATGCGAGGCATTTAGTGGAAGAGGCGATGAGTACGTTGGTTTCGAATCTATTTTATCCGATGAATACAGCTAATGTTGCGGACATTTTTAGCTCAAGCACTCATGAGGAATTGTCCAAAATGCAAGAAAGGTGGGTCAGCGCCTTTTGAATATAACATCAACTGATTGTTTGACTTGGCGATGTGTACAGCGTTTATCAAAGAGTCTGGTGTACGTTCGCTCATGTGCGTTTCGATCTCGTTCTTAATTTACCGTCTTTCAGTGCAACAAGATGACTTGTCCAAACTGTCGAACTTTGTCGTGTTACATGTGCCGCCAAATCATTACCGGGTATGAACACTTTGATCGCAATCAGACCTCGAGTTCAAGTATCAAGTCAAATAAATGCACCCTCTGGCATACAGATCTCGATGCCTTACATGCTAATGAGGTGCGCGAATCTCTTCCGAGCATAATTTAACTTTTGATATCATCGTGATGTTATCCTTACATGAAACTAACAACTTGTTTCATTTTTGATAGGTCAAGTTGGCTGCAGATCAAGCCGTAGCCGAAGCGCGGATGCTTCATCCAGAGGTATCAACGTCCGATCTCAAAGTCGACCTTCCAAAGACTGCAACACAACAACGTTATCTACTACCACCACCACCACCACCACCTATCCTACTTGCCCAGGGAGGACATCCTCCAGGCAATGTTGGCAGGGTGCGTAGAGCCCCTCGTAGAGGAGCACGGGTCCCACCTGCACAGCAACAGCCTCACTTCCCCGATGCTCATGCTTACCTACATCGATTTCCGATCAGAGAAAATGATCGCTACCCACAGTTGCCTTATTGGAAAGAACCACAGGCATGGCCCGGTCTTCAACATCCAATTCCAAGATTACCAGAAAATGATCGCTATGCACAACCGTGGCCCGGCCATCAACTGCAAGTTCCAAGATTACAAGAAAATAATCACCATGTGCAACCATTACCATCATATCGCAGGAGAGGGCCGTTGCAGTTCGCCCCTATTTTGGAGGCACCAGTACTACAGGCACCAGTGGCATATCGTCAAGCCATGACGCATGCGATGGTGGGCCAATATCAGCCAGCGGGAGGGAGCGTGGAAGTTGGCGGTCGAATGTTGAGATTTCGCGCTGGTCCTGTTCAACACAACAACCAGATGATGGGAAACGTGAATGTTCCTCGACCCAATGATAATCTAGCACAATCACGTGTGGGTCATTGGATGCAAGAGTGAATACAACGACGTCGAAAAACGAGAATTATTTCCGTAAGAGCACTGGAGGTATAGTCAGGAACCTGACTAAAAAAAAATGTACACATTAGATCGTTGGGCAAAAGCGCAAGGTCGTGAGATACCTAATAGTCTGATAATCATGTTCATGATAGTTTATCCTAATTTAATGTACATAGGTATTGGTCAATGAAAAAAAAAATCAATTGACAGGAACCAAGAACAGCGTGTAACCCTAGTCTCGAGACCACAAAACATCTATTGTGGGCCCAGATAATTGCTCGTATTACTCCTTCTTTGATGGTGTCTTCGCCGAACTCTGGGCGCACAAAACCTACAGGAACTTGGACCATGGAGGCCAACTACGTCTTTCTTCTAGGAGCTTTTTTGCCTCACCTGCTTTCGTTGGGTAAAGATATTGTTCACGATTTCGGCTGCGGGGTCACCTTGACACCTCTCTCATGGAAATCACCCATCGCATTGATGAACATATGACGAACTGGTAGACTTGCAGCAAGAATCACTGAGGAAGTCATCTTTTGAAAGCCTTCAGGAGTCAAGATGACCGAGGCTCATCTTGCGATATCAAGTTCAATCATTGGTTGACCAAAGGGATTATGACATAGTAGCGGATAAAGTTTCACAGTGGTTGGGAAGTATTGACACACGTATACGGTCGAAGGGGGACAACCAACTATCCTGAGTTGTAACTTTCGGGATGATTGTCTGCTCATATGACGATGATTGTTTTATCTTCTGAATCTTGGTCGAATCAATCGATGTGATGACAAGGACATTGGTCTGGTGGTCCGACATATGTGAGCACGCTGCACCCTCTCGAATTATAGAGCTTCGGTGCCGATACGAGTTCTGCAAATGATGAATGCCTCGACAAACCTTTTGTGCTTGGTTACAGTGGCTTGGACGAAGTCCGGATGAACATGAACTTCAGAAACCAAACTCAGTGATGACCGTGATGATTGTGGTCTTTGAACAGGTGATCGCGTAAGGAACTTGCTGGGTATGGATTGTCCTCACAGTGCGATGGATGCCTCAAAAGTATATGAAGTTGTCATACGTCCCGATTATTGCTGAGGCCTGGACTACCATGAGGCATGTTAGGATAATCAGAATAATTCATCATGGTTCGGAATGCGGCCTTGGTGGCCATTGGATACTCTGCAACTGTACGATTTGCGCTAGGCGGCAACGGGGCAGATTTAACAGGTAATAAATAAACTAGGACCAGGCTGGCCTATTCTGTTGCTATCCGGACAAAATCGCTCTTGTCTTTTGGTCCTGGTACATGGCAGATGAAAGGAGATGTACGATGGCAACCGATAATACCGTGTTGATACAATTTCCAAGTGGGTCGGACCTCATGTCGTCGCTGCAGTTCGGCTCTAAGCACAAGTTTTGTCTAAATCAAGGCGCTCGTAATGACCCGAATTGCGATACCAAGCTATGCACGAGGGTGAATTGATACTGAGAGAAAGAGGATGCCTTACTTGGAACTTAAATTGTTTTATGGCACGTGATACAGCCTTAACACTACTAGACAGGAACATATAACACAACCTTTACTAACAAAAAAAAGCCCTTGTAATGTGAGACCTTACCTGTTGAGCCAGATAAAGAAGTAAGTTTGTCTCGTAGTCAACATGACCTCGTAACTCGACTGAAATGGAACAGTACGTTTGGGGAAATTTTTAGCATCTGGAATCCATATGGAATCCAAAAGACCGTTTGCTGGCCTTTGATACAGGAGACATTCTCATCATACGATCAAGTGCAAACCAGATAACGATCTTGGAGGTCACCTATTGAGCGCCAGCAACTGGAGGATGGAACACTGATACCTTCTGGTGCAGACTTGACCATTCAGTTCGACCCCACAAACTTGCTTATTACAAACCGAAGTGAAGGTGGATGTTGATCGATAGCAGAGTCTATATCCTGAGCTATGAGAAAGAGCACGATTGTTGCCCCATGTCCAGCCACAACCAGGATCATTCACTAAGTTGAAGCAGCAGTGTCTCTAAAGTCTTCATATCTGATCGTCCAGGTGGGTCCCACACGTGCCCAGGTTGAATTGTTATTTCCGGAGTATTTCCGGAATGGCTACGAAGAGGGAAAATGCAGTACAGCATTTCAAATTACAGAGAGGGGTGGTGCCAAAAGACCCAAGAGTTATATGATGGTATTTGGTATTTGAGTGGGTACACCAAAGCCTCGTGCACCCTGACATCAATATTGGCGGTCTCTTCAGATGAAAATGAGATCGTAGATTACCACGTGTTTGATAGGAGCTAGCACCTAACCCTTGAGCTGGAGTTTCTGCAATACATACTTCGAATAGATGAAACGATTGGCTTGACTATCAGCGAGAAGGGCTCCTTGACCCATGGGTTTTGATTTCCTAAGTGCTTAGCTGAATTTGGAGAAATTTTTTTCCTGTACCTTCGTCGCAGTTTGCTGGCCAGACCAAAACCTAATGAAGGTTGTAAATCCAGACCCAGTGATCTAATCACTCAACCCACGCAGACAAAACGGCACAGTGCCAGAAATGACGACAATCTCAGACAGAGATCCAATACCGGCTCTCCGGTGCGATTCCCCAACACCCCCAGTATCTTTCGAAACATAACTTAAACACTAGTTCCCGCGGATTGTCGCAAGACATACATTCCATCTCATGCCATCATATATTATGGTGGCATCCCCTCGGTTCGATCAATGTACAAGAGAAGTCGAAGTATCAAATAAAGATTTAGGGTGACTACCCCAGTTTATGGATCTGTCCTTCCGAAATTGGGTTCCGGGCTCTCAATTCATGGAGTCTGGCTATTTGGTCAGAAATGAAAGGAAAAAGTATTGGCAAAAACACCAGTTCAAGATCGCTTTATATTAAACCAGTCTAAACATCAATTTACTTGAAATCGAGCTCACAACCGGGATGATAATGAGTCACAAATCTACACAAGCGGTCAAAGCGTGGGTTTCTAAATAGAGGGACATGTCAAAGGTAGATTGGAGAACCTGTTCCAATGGATTGTCTCATGAAACATCTTCGGGGGCTCAAACACCTAATTCACCTACTGATATACTCGCAGTCCTCGTGAGCACCTCTCACAATCTTTTTTTATACTTGATCATGTGAAAGGAACAATCTCCTGAGAAAGAAAGAGAACCACGCAGCACATTAGCGCAGGCCATTCATGAAAGCTGTGGAAGGATTCCCCTTCCAGTGAAATAAAACAGGAGCTCATCCGAGTTCAGCTGTTCCTGGTACACCTGAAAGCACTAAGAGGACATCTGACAAGAGGTTTGATACAGACATCAGATGGAGGTTAAATCATTACTCAATCCGTCATTTGACTTGCGGACACCGATTACGCAGGCAGATGTCTATACCGCAAACACCGCAATTAGCAACTAGAAGGGTACCACATATATCATCAAACACCACATCTCCGAAAATTCAGGTGGGATGGATCATATCCGTCCATGCGCTCTATCTGAGTGGAGTGGATAATACTCGTGTGAGTGCTAGATCAACAATCAAGCCTTTCAGCATCTGTGCTCCAGCAAATCTGCCCCGTACATTCGTAGAAAAAAAAACTCGGCATCATTGGCCGTTGGCCGTCCAATCAGCATTCGGCCGCAGTCATTCTGTCTGGTTCTCAGAGAAGGCCTTTCTCATATAGAGTTTGGGCTCTGGAAATAATCAAAAGATGCCGAAACGCTCAATTAAACTCTAGATGATGTCCGAAAAATCATTGAATATAATTAATAATGTGTTTTCAAATAAAAAAAACCTAAGTAAATATTCGACGCAACCCATGAAAGGCAATAATTGGTAATCTAAAAGAGGCATATCTCAAATGGAAGCTCAGAAGATAGATACAACCTATAATTGCTTTTGAGCACTGGCAGTTCAGATTGATTGTGACTGAAAAGCCTTTTAGTGATCGCCACGCCCAACATGGCAAAATGTGGTAAACTTCTCATATTCCGAACCAAAAAGGATGAACCAATTGAACACCTCATTTCCTGTAAACTACATTGTCATCATGCGCAATTATTTTTTAGGCCTCTGGAAGCCCATCACCTACCTATCACAGCAGAGTCATGAATTTTATCATTATTATCAAACAGCCCAACTTTGGTGGAATTAATTGCGGACTGCCACCGAGCCCCGCGTTACAAATTGATGATTTTTTTTAAAAAAAACTTAAATTAATTCTTACAAACCGCTGCAGCTTTTTCAAAATTCCCCCTTCAGAACTGGCAACTCAAACGTCACCGATAATCACTGATCACTGATGTTTCAAGGTCATCACTATGAACAAAGCAGGAGATTGTCAGAGGGCTGAAAAATAGCGTCAAGAAAAAAACAAGCATTTGTCTCACACAAACTTTTCCAGCACCTCTGTGAGTCAGCGGTACTGTGTCCAGTGCAAATCATCCCATCGATGTCAATCAATAGGACTCACACCTAATTTCGCATCGCATCGATCGACTAGCTGACAATGCCCTCGGAGGCAATCACAAGCTGGTATAGCAATGTGGTCGGTTCAGATCCCTGGGAAGATAGAACATTCCCGGACATTATAGGGCCTTTGAAGAAGATCTGACCTAAACCCTAGACCTAGACAAAAGCCACCTACTTATTAAAATATGTTCGCATTGCCAACAAGATACCAGGCCATTTCAACCAACCAATAATTGTGCGACATCTTTAACAGACGCTCAAGTTGAGACGGGCATAATCACTAGATTTCATATAAGGAATTCAGTTCAGTGGTTCATCTAGGAGAGACTGACCATTTTGGACCATGTTTCTCTGAACCTCCGATTCCGATTCCGAGGGCTCAAGTGCGGGCTCAAGTGCTAAGATTCTTCGAGCCATCCTTCTTGTAACCAAGTAACGGTGAAGCCTATAACAATCAAACATAGCATAGCACAGCATGGCGCCCGATGATGAGTCATTGATCACAAGACAATAGGGTTGCTTAGTGACTCCCAACAGCCTTCTAGAGTCAGACCCCATTATTACGAGTCAATAATAAAGCTTCTGCACTGATCTTGATCGTGGTGAGCAAATATGTGAAGATGCGTTGCGTTGGAACATGCTGGGGCTTCGACAGTGTGAAGGACAACAATAGCTGTGCTGATAAATTAAAAAATGTAGTAGGTGATAAGTGCAATGCAGGAAGCGGCCTTTTTTGAGAGCTAACACAGGAAAGTTTTTTCGAAAGCATCTACACCCAAACCATCAAAAACCCATCGTAACATATTCTCCAGCCTCTTCCGGATCCAGCCTCTCTGATTCTCGGTAACCTTCGCGCTGAATCAAGTCTATCTCCCAGTCGACCTTTGGAGACGATTGACTACGAGCATTTGGGCTATCGAGGATGAGAGGGGTGTCGTCATCTGTCTGTAGAAGGTCGATTACATTTACATGATGAGCATCGACCTCCACTGCACGAGGCTCAAAGATCACAGAGTTAGAGTATTGCCCTCTATATGAGACTGCGCGTTGCCATATGTCGGCAGAAGTAGAGTTTATCCAAGTGTCCCATTCCTCACGAGGGTGTATGGGATCAGGAAGAACATGGAACTTGGAATGGCCAAGACAAACTTGAAGGTGCGTCCACCAGCGAGCGAGCAGACGGATGTATTGTTCATGAGCGGAAGGATCAATGAACAAATGAGTGTAGATGCGTCTGACAGGAGGGTAAGGGAAACGCGTTATTCCAAGGACAAGCATCTTGAGATTTGGAAGGGTATCTGGATGGAGCAACCACTCGAGCTTACGAGCGATGTCTTGAATTTTGTTTTCGGCAAGTTCGGAGTGAGTGCTGACGGCAAGATGGGTGAGATCGGAGAGATCAGCAAAGGTCGAAGGACCATGAGAATCGAGGCTCGAGGTGAAAATATGGGTTGTCTGACTGAAAATTTTGTCGCGCCAGTTGACTGGACGTGGACTGCCGTGATGGAGAAGCATAATGTGCTTTGGTTTTACACGATTTTCTCTCAACCAAAAGGCGTTTGCAGAAAGGTTGCGCGATGTGATGGCAAGATACCGGATGCGCGAAAACACGGCGCCGACTCTGGCTAGTGCATTTTCGATGGACGGTAGGCTCTCTGGAAGGACGAGAGCGAGCGAGGCAGTATTGTATGTCGACAGGATCCGTGGTGGATCGTAATTATCATTTTTCAGTCTGTGAAGCGCAGAGGACGGAGGAGCCATGATGCGCGTGACCCTGAGATCGGGGATGGTCTCTATGAAAACATTGCGATAGATGATGGGAAGAACGAGAATATTGGTATCGCGGGACACAAGGCGCAGCGAGCGGGCAGCGGGGGCATCGTCGTAGGCGACGAGCGCGAGGATAAGATGCTGGAGCTCGATGGGGAGAGCGGACCAGAGGGTCATTGAGAAAGGAAAGAGCCGAACCAGCAGCCAGATCAGTCCGAGCCAGCGAACCAATCTCCTGATTTTATCTGATAACTTATCTTTCTCATGTCTGTCAATTCACTTCTAGTCTCGGATCTTGACTACAGGCGCCCAATACCTAAAGTAGCTTGATAGCGGTGAGGCTAGCTTTCCTGTGTCATGCTTGTGTCAGTATCGGCTCCCGCGTTCCGAAACTAATCTGCTAAGCGGGGTATGTTTTCTGAAAAAGCAACTTGATCATATCCTCGTCGCAGATGAGGAATACCAATCAACTTTCGAAATTCTAGCAGGACTGTTTCCGTGCAGTTCGACTGACCCTGCACAGAAGCACTCAGCTACCTCAATTCTAATCTAAAGTCGCAGAGACTATCTCAATCTTCTTCTGGAGTCGACTCACACGTAGCTTCGAATCACCGGGGTAGAACTCACTTGTCAACTCATTTGACTTGAACAAAAATATGCTCCACTAAAGCCTCGTCTCTCTCTCTCAAGCAAGGCACTTCTTGGAATGGGACCCGAAGAATAGATTGAACGTATATGCTTCAAGCAAGAGGATTGATCGATCGCTTCTTTAACTCGGGCCGTTCTCCTTTGCTTCTTAGGTCGAAACAAGTACCCGAGTCCGACTAACTTTTGTTCCATTCGGACTCTCGAGATATTTCTCCCCGCTTTCCAGCACCCGAGATCCTCAAAAACATTAAAAAAATAGCGTGAGAAGTGACGGTAACAAATGCTGGCCATCATTCGATCGATGATCGATCTATGTGTACGACGTCGTGAACTAATCGTCAGGTTTTTCTGCATGGGACAATGTCCTAATGGGCTATGGCGCCACTGAGACTGTTATCCCTTTTTAATTACTCAGCTCAATAAATTGCTGAAAACATCAAAACAAAGCAAAAGTAGTCAATGTCCATTCTTACCCCACTCCTTACTCATAATGCATGACATTCTACATCTATACTAAGCCAGGTACATGTAAAAAAAAGGGTAGAAAAAGGGTGGCCAAGAGTCACCATTAGTAGATCATAATGATTGTGACATAACAAATCATTTCAAAAAATCCTGTTTGTTCACATATTCAGATTAATCTCAATGAAATTTTTGATCTACTGCTTAGACTATCCGTCAACTGTGGCCTACCGGCAGCAGCCACAGGCCTGGGCCCTGTATGGGCCATTTGGTAAAAAAAAATCGATTATTCTTCTTCGCAACGAGTGAAGCTCCGACAATAATATATTGTTTTCCTCTAACACTCCCATTGTCACACATGACGGAATTGTCTACCAGCAGACTACCTGTAAATCTTCTAAACATGGGCGGAGGTAGTGCATGATGACCTACGCTTTTGTTCTGTTTTCGTTCTTTCCTTACCCACGAAGGGTGAAGACTCCATTACCAAAAATAGTCAAGGCTGCGTCGATCCCAATCATATGAGAGAATTCTATCAGAAGTTCCATGGAGCAGATGACTCTACAGAGGATTCTTTGTTGGACTTAAAGAATATGATTGGTCCCCAGATATCAAATATCACAGAGGAAGGGTGGTTACCAGGAACTTACCTGAGAGAAGTCAGAATAACCGGGAGGGGTGTAATTCTCCATTCCCGAGTTTCACAAGGACTGTTGTGTGAGTTTCACCAAAGGAAGTGCTTAATTAATTCCTGTGGTCTCAGCCTATCCTACGATGTGGGTCCCCTCCAATTTGGATTAATTCAACAACCGTTACTAACCGATCAGAAGATTTTGTCGAGATCGATCCCTCGACGCAATTTACCGTTTTCTTCCACAGACTCGTCTTTTTGGAATTTTTTTGTCGTGCAACACGTGCATCTCATAACCTAGTCGGGTAAGCGCTTGGACCCACATAGCTGTCTCCGTGGCTTTAATGCTGGGTTGTCACGGTCATTTTGAAATGCTAGATCTCCGATGATGATGCCTTTGCAGGTCGGTCTGCCTACGCTCCCTGTGTAATAAATTGGTGAATTTTAAAAAAATGCTTTTTGAAGGACAGCCTGAGGTCTCCCAAGCGAAACAATAGCTGTCGGACATTTCAGGATGTCCTGCTTCGCATAGGCTAGACCACCAAGTGTCAACGGAACTCAGCCAGGCCCCAACCAATCAAATAAAAAAGTCCACCGCAGAGTCTAGACACTAGGCCAATAGGTCGCCAAGAAAGGTGAATCTTGATTGAAAGTGCGAAAACAAAGGAGCTCGTCTAAATTCTAAAGTACTGCACTCAGGAATTAAACCGAGTCAGTGCAAGTTTTGATGACGTCCAAGTGACCTGGCAGTCAGCCTAACAGTGATGCGAGGACAGATGACTAGTTCTCCATTTCCCCTTGGACCCCATTTTCAGAAAAATCTCCAAACTGGTTATCTTCTTTTGAAGTAGCGCCCTTCTGCTTCAGATAATCCTTGAGTGGACAATGTTGCCTTGCATCCGGTTTTTTGCACCCCCTACAAGCGCGACCATGTTGAACCATCAAAACGTGGAGGTCGTACTTGAGGTGTGCGGGCACACGAGCGTCCAGATGAGCTTGTGCAAGGACTCGGTTGGCCTTTGTCGGTATCCATCCCAAGAGACGAGTGAGACGATAGACATGCGTATCGACGGCAAAAGAATCTCTTCCAAGGCAGAAAAGTAAAACACAGGAGGCTGTCTTGGGACCTATTCCATCATATGAGAGGAGTTGGTGCATTATCTCCTCATCCTGCAAGTCAGAGGGTTTGTCAGTAGCAGACTGACATTCACCCGCGAGATGCTGGAGAGAATAGACACCGTGCCGTGCCTTGACTTGATGTAGCAAAGCTTGTATCATACCAGCCTTCTTGTTTGCAAGACCACCTGCCCTGATTGCGTCTACTACCTGGTCTCTGGGAGCATTCGCAATCGCTTCAAAATTGTTGTGACCAAATGCTTCGTCCAATCCCTTTTTAGCTCTAGTTGAGTTGATGGAGGAAGTATTTTGGGACAAAATTGTGCCAATTACAGAGTCCATCACGTTGGGAACATTTCCGCACGTTTGTGCAGAGTTATTTGTAGCCATCTGAGGAGGACGCCGCACAAGCGGTGGACGCTTTCCACTCAATATCTGGTGTACTTCTAGTGCCTCAGCAGGGGTAGGGTGTGGGAATTCGGGGAAAGGTGATGCGTTTGCAAAAGACGCATGTAATTTCTGTTTTTTGCTGAGCGAGCGCAGGATCATACCGGTATCATCACATGATGTAGTGCCTAATGACCCACTAACCGACCCTGTCGTGACCCACATGATGTCATGTCGCCGCTGACGTCATGCACCGGTCAATATTCTGCTAACCGCTGATAATCATCAGACCAAGCGTCCTTACGTCTGTTGTGGTTATGCCCGGCGATAGCACGAGGTCCTTCATTCTATTCTACGATCATGGGACTCTGACCGAGAGAAATACATAATGCCACCATCCTTATTCCGAATAAATGCCTGTTCCTTCCGATACGTACGTACTCTGTTCCCAATAGCGAGAATTATTGTTCAGAAGTACCGCTGGTTGGCCAATCCTCCACGAGCTCGGGAAGCCATCCATCTCTTCAGTGCAAGTCGGATATCCGCGGATTTTCATGAGCTGCAGGCGGTAGCCTTCTGTAAAGCAAATAAAAAATATATAGCAAAAATAGGATGTCAATCGCAGTCTAAAGCATAGACAATGCGGAAACCTTATATCAATCCTTTGATGCTACCTCAAACAGTCAGGTATATCCCAGACAACGGGCTGCATGATATTCATTGAGCTTCTGCGCCACTTCTCATGCCTAGATAGCCGCCTAATGTCCGCTTGACCCAAGAATCGCCCGCTACGGATGAACGAAGCTTCTGAAGGAAAGAATTCCTTTAATTGACAGCATAAAGCAACTTCCAAAATCAGTTATTCTATAGCTTTTTCCATTCGCCTACTTGCCAGGTGGGAGCACTTCCCTTCAATGGCAAGCCACAAAACAACACCCTAACCAGTTGACATGTTCACGAGAGAGGAATTCCACAGTGGAGGCATGCAGGATGGAGTTGCCGAAGCCTCGGAATGATCCTTTGATGCAGGCTTTGAGCAGAGACCAATCATTTCTTTTACTGCACTCCCGCGATATGGTTCTGGATATCTATCCCAAATGCCGCTCACTGTGTCTTACGTCGAGCCAGTGTTTGAATATAAAGCTCCATTGCTCTAATGGGGAGGCTAGAAAACCGTCCTATCCCACGTTACAAGTGTCATCTCAAAGTCTAGAAGAAATCGGGTCCTATTCGAACAATCCCTACTTGCTAGACACATGTTTGACACTCCATCATATATTCGTTTGATCTTGACCCATCCATCTCATTTCTTTTTGAAGCAATCGTGCGATGTGTATAGATACGATTTTCCATCGCCATTGTCCCCCAAATTCAGCAATCACCCCCCCACCATCGGGTTGATTGCCAACTGATAAGAACACCACCACAGGTCAACCACCCACTGCTCCTCTCTCTCTAAACACAGTTACGTCGGATCGTATCTTAGATATATACATATATACACATGTATACGATCCATCAGCACCCCAGTTCGCGGCTCGTCGGGAGATTCCCAAGCCGGACACATATGGCATCAAACCTATGCCTGATAGAAGTCCTCGACATAAAAAAAAGGAAGTGGAACTGAATAAAAAAACATGTTTATCTGAGGGATTAACATTTTAACTGGGGCCACTCGACGGTTTTCCTGCATGTTGCGCCAATGGATCATTACTACTGTGCCTTATCACAAGATATCACTCGACAGCATCTGTAATGGAAGGTGACATTTAAAGAGCAATGTAGTTCCGAAAAGCCTCTGTGGCAGATACGGGAGGGATGGGTTATGAGATGTGATAAAATGAACAGTGTGTCCTGTATTCCGGTGGTGAAACCTTACAAGACAACCAAGGAATCCTACAAGGAATCCTGTTGAAATTTTTTTTCATAACCTGAGCCTCATGTCTGCCACATGGTGAATTGGAAATTCCACTAGACCCGATGACGATGAAAGCACGTAAACATTTGAAATAGCGACAAGAGAGTTCAGTGGCTGGGCCAGGGAAGAAGTGAAATATGACGGATGTTGGTCTATTGGATTGCACGTGCAATCAGCCTCGGGGCCCGCTCTGTTCCTGACTGCCGTTCTGCTCACAGCGAGGCAATAGAGCACATTGACTGCTGAAGTCGTAATCATCAAGGGTCAAAGAAACTTTCGTGAATGTCGGGTAGGGAGGCGCAAGTACCCCCATAGTCGGGGTGTGAGTGTGGGGTTGGGGGGGGGGAAAGGAAAATGCTTGTGTGGTTCATTTTCATTTACTGAACCGAGTTGCAGCCGGATCAGGGCCCGGAATGCGTGAGAAGATGAAGATGGATATATCTGAAAAGTGATCTAGTAAAGACAATAACACCGTTTCTTTCCATCGCAAGACCAAATAATGGGTCGTGCTGAGAATCTCATATCCAACCCATATCGGGATAAAACACCCTCTCAGATCTGTTGTCAGGCTCTACGATGAAGCACACCGGTCTCTGAACCAATCCAACCCTTACGAGATTAGGACTCGTGCCCTTGCCCGAAACCATATCTGGCTGCAGCTATCTTGCCATAACTATAAAACTCTCCGACGCTATTGTTTCGAGTTTCCGAGCCCCGTTCGCGCAATTGTTCTCCCCAAACTACCAGAGACAAAAGAAAACCAATCGTGTCCTCGTTCACAGGATCCATTATTCTTTCTCTCTTTCTACTTCCTTGCGCGCAGGAGCTCCCGTTCTCTCTATTTGTTATTACTACAACGCCCACAAATATTTTTTTCCACAGTACTCTTCTTTATCTTTGCCTTTACGATACAACCATGCCTCCCCTACGCACTCGCGACACCCAGTCCCGTTGTGAGTAATGGCTGCTGGTATATTATCTCCTCCCGAATAAGCGAACTAACCTGTTTTGATCTAGCACTCGAAGTGACGACTGATGCTCTTCAGCCCCCGACGCTCGCTATTATCTCCCCCACACCCCGAACCTTTACTTTTCCCCCCACGCACAACCTCGCAGACAGCTCTCACATTTCGCCGTCTCACTCACCCTTTGAACTTGATCAGATCAATGCTCTTCCCTTCCATCTCCAATGTATCCTGTCTTCCGTCATGACGGCCAGTCCCCAGCAGTTTCAGCGTACTCTGTCTCCTGTAATGGAATCGCCCATATCTGCCTCGCCCATATCTGCCTCGCCTTCCCAGATAAAGACTCATCATAGGCGCAAGTCGTCGACAAGCAGTACCAGCAGTGATGAGGAGCGTCGTCCACGTAAAGGTGATTCTGATTACATCAAGCGACCGGAGAATGCTTTCATCCTTTTCCGTCGTAAATGCTGCGAGGACAGACAAGCGGCCGCCAGCGAGGACATCCATGATGGCCGCACCAAGAAAGAAAGGCAAGCTGATCTTTCCAAGACGATCAGTCAGAAGTGGAGATGCCTGACTACTGCGGAGCGGAGGGTATGGGAGGACATGGCAAAGGCACGAAAGAAAGAGCACGAGGCGATGTACCCCGACTATGTATATCGCCCACAGCGTTCCAAGGACAAGGCGAAGGGCAAGAAGAATGACAAGGCTGATCCCAAAGGTGATGAGGCTAGTCTTGACGTGGGTTTCATTCTTCCTACGCCTTCTGAACCCAAAGGCCGCTCCGCGTCAGCTCCTACACCATCCCCATATCAAGCCATCGTTCTTCCCGGCGTATATCAAGCGGCTCCCTCGTGTCCGACCTCTCCGTCGTTGCTCCCTATGATCACTCAGTATGCGGCGCAGACAGGGCAGCCTGAGAATTGTGCCAACGACTTTGATTTCTTGCCTGACGAAAATTTCATGCCATCATCCAACCAAATGAACTTCGAAGCTGGCCTCGACGTAAGTACACTTCTAGGTATGAACAGATTCTTTACTCACCATCGCCTCCACACAGTCCGAATTCATCCGAAACCTTCTTGCTGTGTCTCAAATGACGTCGGTTTCGCTAGATAACAGTCTGCCGCCCCTCGATACCCATGAATTCTTGCCTCCTGATTTGATCTCTGGGTCTGGTGTGACTTCAGGTTCATCATCTCCTGTGTCTAGTCCTTTTACCCCTCTCGCCGCGACCGGTCAATCGTTCACTCAACAGCTTGTAGGCGGCGATATGCCCGGAGTACAACAGGGTGAGCCTGATGTGCTAGCTGATATCGACATTCTTCAAGATATCTCGTCGTTGCCATGGGAGACCACTTCCATGTGGCCCAATGCTTCAGAAAACTTGTTTGGCGATGATTTCGATTTGAACGCTATCCCAGATATTGATCTTACGGACAAACTCAACGAAAGTTTTGTTGATTCTTCGTCGCCCTTGCAATTCGATCAAAATTTTTCTCATGCATTGGAGGGCTGCACGTACTCGCGGGAAACCATGGCTAGCTTGGAGGAGATGTTTTCTGGATCCAACTTCTGAACCAATGGCGCTGTGCGCCTTGGGAATTGTTCAGTATTCTCTAGTGGTCGATGATGTTTGAACCATTTGTAAGTATAGTTGTATTTTTCTACGCACTATTGATCCACGCACTGTTACTGTTACTTTCGCTGGTTTGTTGGAGCCATTGTGCAAAATCCCCCCTTTTTTCTTGCTTTCTTTCAAAAGACACGTACAATGATTTTATGTTATTTCACGACCGGAAGCGGGCTTTCAAGGGTACTGGGTCACCATCGAAGACCGATCCTTTGATGCGTCTCGATGACCACATCCCTTTTATTCACTTTACATCTCCACTCCCCGCGCGCAATGGTTTTGGTACCTCTGCTTCTTTCATTGGACCGTTAAACTACTTTGTGTTATACCCTCTTGTGTTGTCTTACGTTTGTTACAACTGTTGTTGTTTGCTGTTGGTGACTTATCTTGTTCATATTCTTCATTTATCTTGTACATCACTTTCGTAGTGAATCGTTACTCGGCGTTGCATTATTTCCACCTGCAGCAAGACAATAAGAGATGACTGAGCGGCGAAGCACTAACCTACCAATTATGCTTACGGGATTCGACGCAGAACTGGCAATAGAGCGGGAAACCGATAATTGGGGCGTGGCTTCTGTCCGTCGGAGCGAGCAATGCCTTACCTTAGTCCTCTTTCACATTACCATATCAAGCAATCACAAGAACCTGAGAACGTGCGTCACAAATGTACCCACACTATCATTCTCGCCCGACTACTCTTCTTGAGTTCTTTGGGACTACCTTGTCGGAATGGAGTGGAAATTTATGAGTCGAGGACATGATTTCGGGCCGGTGGACAATAACAAGGTCATTTGCTAGATTAAGGCAAGAGCGCATGAGTTTCTCAAGGAAATTAAACAGGGTCAGTGGCACAAGACCACTTGTGACACATGGGTTAAGGGCTATCGCACCAATATTCTGAGAACCCCATCGAAACGACACGCGGCTTTACGAAGGGCGGATACTGTATCGAACGCATGAACTGAACCAGCGACACAAACCAGAGCAAGACTAGTGACGGAAGGATATTCCACGATAGAGCGGAGAGGACGGAGACGGATCAGATGGTGGAATTGGGAGATTGACTTGCCATCGGTAGGCACTGGGATAGATAATGAATATATTGAAAGGGTCTAAGACCAAAGTTGGTGAATAAAACTGCAGGAAGAAGACAGAACGAATTACCCTTACAAACTACATTGATATAGGCTATGGCCTTCATGGTGAGTGTCAACTGGTCAAAGACGGAGAACAAAACAAATACAACAAATACTTACATCGCAAGAGAAAGGGATCAGGAATTAGTTGCTGCGGAGCAAGCCAATCACAGGGAAATCATAACCTTGTGCCTAGAAAACGCACATACAAAGGGATGAAGACGCAGTGGCAGTAGGAATGGTAGGCAGGATTATCGCAGAGGGTGCATGACCTTATAACCGGGAATCGTTGAGCAGCCATGCGTTTACAAGGTGTTTGATGGAACCCACCAGTCGGCGACAGGCTGAAGCAGGTTGAAGTGACCTAGCTATGTGATCGCAGATAGAGACAAGCCAATAGTAAGCATGCTTCGACTTTTACCTGACTGCGATCGAGTTACCCGATCAGATGAGAAGGGATTCAAGGCGACGAGTCGCCGCTAGTGACGCCACAGTAGAGAGATATCGAACTCGAGACAACTGTCCTCACCGTGGAACTGTGACAAGGAACCGGTAACGCGTGAAAGTCAAGCACGCGACTTATGAATCAACCAATAGAATGCTCATAAGTTTCATAAACCTTGCTTTTGTGGTTTCTTGAGCAGGTTTCGTGGGCTGAACGCGAATGATTGGACCGCGTCTTTGATGGATGGTCGTGTCTGAGATCGATGAATGCTTGAAGGCAAAGAAAAAAATCAGTACTCGCGGAGAACCTCGAGGTCTAAACGGAGTAAAATAAGAGAGAAACATTGTAGATGTGGTGGACGCAAGTCTCCAAGGAAACCTTTCAGCACGTTTAAGGGCCAGTCAAGGCACGTGATTGGACATTGTTGATTGAAAATCGGTGACACTTAATGCTCATTTTATTCGTCAGAAATTAATTAAATCACAAGAAAAAACCATATTCCAACGATAGAATAGAATGGATTAATATTGATGACAACAAGCAACTTACCGTATCCCAGTGATATTTATGACGTCATCGTATCATTATCCATAGGTGTGCATGTTCGAAAAGCTAAGCACATAGACCCTCTTCATGGGAGTAGTTAGCACCCTCGACTTAAACATAATTTGGAGCTGATGAAAACTGATTTCTGAAGAGAATAACTTGTAGGTACGGGAAAGATGCATTATTCCATTTCTGGCTGCTGATAATATTTGTACAAAAAATTCTTCATAAACCTCAGCGTAATTACGTTTTCAATAACTTATGAGAACAAGTGACTTTCATGAGATGAACAAAAATAAATATGGGGACTGGCTCATTTTGGATATACTAAGTTACACGAGTATATTTAACATCTGATCATGTTTCCGAACATGTCCCTGTATGATGCACAACGCCGAGACTCCAATCCTTGGTGTGAATAACGGTATTCCGTGGGACCCCCGGTTATCGGAAATTCGTGCGAAAATTTTTGAACAATAAGGACAAGCGAGCTGAGACAAAATGAACAGTAATATCCAATGTTGACTCAGGACTCCATAAGGAAGCGGGAAAATACCGGTCGAATGATTATTCCCGCCCGATGACGTTGAAGGAACAGGCGGACTCAATTTGCTAACGCGGAACATTCCAACATCAGGAGACGGCCCCTTAGCCCGGGTCCCTAATTTTTAAATCCCAGTGCAGGAACCTAGAGTTCAGGTTTCATGTCATAAATAGCCTCAAATTGCCACTGCTGGCGAAGCACGGTCCATTTATCGAGCATTTGTCTTCCAGGGAGGAGTAAGGTATTTTTCTGTCAAAATCACCTTCAATTATGATTCGCTGCCCTCTTGTCCCACGCGAGGATGATGTCAATCTACTTACTTGACATTGATTTTCATACCTTGAACAATCCCGGGTGAAGGATCCTTTGTCTAAATCCCTCCAGCATTGTCCGAACGTTAAACAGCCTGACACCATCGACCCACTCGAGCTGCAATCCATTCTCATTGGACCAAGAAATCCTAATTACATTTCATTCCATTAACCAGTGTAATATCTGAGCTTGCTCGCTATGGTATAGTATACTTCATTCTTGTCTCCTATCATGTTGGGAATATCATACATCCGTATTGTTCGCATCTATTTTTTTAAGGTTCATGCTCATGACCTTCAATGAAAAAACCTTCGTTCACTCCTTTGATCAGTCCCAAAGTCATAGTCCACGAAACTCCATCCATCACCAGTGGATCTCCTTAAATCATGTTCAAATTTTGAACAACAAATCTGGTAGCTGGTCGACAAGACCTTGACGACATGTATTCTGGACGAAGAAACTTAAGTTTGAAGTTCAAGAATCAGGTAATCAAAGAATGGAGAATGTCGGCAGCCAGCGTCGACTGAAATGAATCTCGTCGTAATGTGGGCCGCCATCATTCCGTCTGTTCGCAATATCTTTAATCAATTTGAATTTTACACACGTTGTACATTTTATTACATGTTACCTTTCCTTGGACCTAATTTCCTTCCGTACTCATTCCGGATATCATAGTCATTCATCTTCGCCAAATGATGGCTCAGAGAGACGGCTTGATATACTCAAACTCTGGATCGTTTTCGAGTTTCCTCAATGCAGTATCGACTTCTTGCTTCAGATCATGATCCCAGATGGGGTCCCAGACGCCGGCCAAGTTGTTTGCAACCCATTCAGGACCCTGACCTGGCTTCCCGAAGCCGTCATAAATCCGCCCGACACGAGCACTTTCTTCAAGCACCATATTGGCTCGACGCGGTCGTAATTCATCATAGATCTGAAGAACAAACTGAAGTAGGTTATTTAGACAGTACATTGACTGACGTTTATCCAAGCTCACGTTAAGATTGGATCGTCTGGTTCCTGGGTGGCATAACAAACGACAAAGGACGTAGATATCTTCAAAGCCTTGCCCTACACCCGACCCAAGATGTGGTTGCATGCCATGTGCCTGTATCGAGAGAGGTTAGATAATAGATTGACTCAACCTCAAAGATATTGACCCACGGAATCACCGACCAAGACAATTCTTCCAGAAATGTAGCTGGGAAGTGGAATTACTTGGTGTGTATACCACTTCCCTGCGTTGGTAACGTGATCCACAAGGATTTTCACGTCACTTCCCATTTCCGCGTATATGGCTTCAATATCACATTTAGGGACAGTCTCAACCCAAGGGCCCTTCACCTCAGGCCCCATTGGCTTTGAATAGTCGCTCGAGAAGAGGACGACATTGAGCTGGAAAGAATTCGAGTAAGTTCTAGTTTGTCACGAAGAACGAACCATTTTCATCCCCTGCATAGGGTATGTAATCAAATGCTGAGGGCTATCATCAAACACTGCGGGGTTTTGAGAAGCGGGTACCGACCTTGTCCTTTCCCATCCAACAAAGGGGCACTCCATCTACTTTGGTTTTCATTCCTGCCTTATACAAGGAATCCAGATCCATCAGGTTACGGTAAGCAACCGTATTAGTGAAAACCAAGTCAGAAGCCGAGCTCTTTGTTACAGAACTACGAACGGCGCTTTTGATACCGTCAGCACCAATCACCAAATCAGTTTCATGAACTGTTCCGTCTTCAAAGTAAAGGTTATAAGCACCAGACTCAAGTGGTATGACGCGAGTGCATTTCTTATTGAGGTGGAGGGAGTTTGGGTTGAGTAAAGGCAGAAGGGCATCAAGAAATGTGGGTCTGTATATTCCAATTCCAAAATGAAGAGAATGCTCGGCGTACTACTGCTGAATGAGATCAACATCCAAGGGAAGGCAAACTGGATGACTCACGTTATAGACAACTTCATGCTGACCATAACCTGATACGAAGGTAAAGCTTCGCAGGGTCTTCTTATTATCCGTTTTCTCCATGACAGGCTTTAAAATACCAAGCTCATCGAGAGCCTTGATAGCATTGAGACCTATTGAAGTCCTCTGCATCAGTCGAGGCTATCATACAGATGACTCACCGAATCCGACACCTGCGCCCACTTGACCAAACCGAGGCTGCAAACTTCTGTAAATCCATGACAATATCAGAGAAGCGGTAAGGCATACAGCGGCTTCGAATACATCAGCATGGATGTTTTTCAAAGAGAGACTAACAGCACTGTTTATGATTCATTAGTCTGTTTTTGCATTTCAACTGGTCCTCATTACCAAGCTATACCGCACATTCCACCACCAACAATAGCAACACGAAAGTCTTTAGTAGAAGACATGATCAGTGGACAGAATAGCGGACAAGAAACTGTGGGGAAAACATCAGGCACTCTAGATGTTACCACGAGGGCGGTCCCTGCAGCCGTCTATACTTGAACTCAGGAGCCCAACAGCACTACTGTCAGTGTTTCATACCGATAAGGCTGAAAAGGCGAGTTGTTAATAATTTTGACCTAGAATACAGTGTCTTTCGCAAGCCTAAGCGGAATCGCGTGGCTACATAGAGGTCTGGGCTAGATAAACGAAGAACGAAGAAAACATAATATTCGACAAGGCCGAGGTCGTCATGCGAGAGTGAGGAATTTAGTTTTGTGGAGGGCGTCGATTACGAATACAAGGAAAGTGACCTATGTTGCAGCACCTAACGCTGAGTCCTAATAGTTGTCGCCCTACTGGGGAGAAGATGTGCTGGGCCTCATTTTAGGTGCTCTTTTCTCTACAAAGCGAACTGAGGGAAAACTCGGTTCCACATCGAAGCAAGCTGAACGAGCTGGTTATTCAACGACATCCTGACAAGTTGAAAATGTTAGCGGTTTTTCCCATTTCAATCATTCTTGTCTTGTCTTTGGTCTAGGTTGCTAGAGGACATATTTCGACTACGACAGATATATGGCCTGATTATTAAAGTCATCGGCATTATCTTGAACTGGATATCAAGTCTTCCTTTATATGACGTTATGAGGATTAATGGCTGCTCACTTTTTTGGACTGCTCTTTCAATAGTCTTTGGAATGATATAGGCACGCTCCATTTAACATCCAGATGTCAGTTGGTCATCTTTAACCGCTATGACGACTTCAGCAGGCCTCATAAACTCGAATGAGGGCCTTTGCAAGGTGAGAGACCACGAACCAGTGTTCCCAAAAGAGAGCCTTGATGATTGAGTACTGCCAGTGTCTGATTCCTGTATTTCCTGACTGAACAAGAGAATACAGCCTGGACCGATATGCGAAGAATGAGCAAGAAAAGAGCTTGCAGAGAAAGATAGCATTTTGTTCAAAGAACTTAACTTATATTTCCAAATTGATCTTGCAAGAGGAGATGGACTGAGTAAACTACACATGACACTGCCATGTCTTCTCCCAATGATGTATTCTTTCATATCTCGATTCAATCCTTTGAATGGATACATATTTAAGTGGATACTCAGCGGAAGTTCAAGTTATGCCTCAAGTTCTCCTGGGCTTTGCAGTTTGGTTGAAGATCTGCCTCTTATCCCTGACATAGTGGCATGTTATTACTACGAGCGTAGGTAGGTGAAGCTAGACAACTTTGATGAAAATCGAGTCACGGGTTGACCCCGATCCCTGATGGAACAGCAAATACAACTAGGCAGGTATCGAGGTTGGAGGCATCGACAGAGATATATATACAGACATATATTCTACATGCAATCATTCAGACACTGAATAATCCGCTGACCCGTGCTCGTCAAAGCGCCACCTTCTGATTTCAAAGCTTCTGAGGCCAATCATCAAAACCAAGATCAATGGCTTATGAAAAACAAGTTAGTCAACTGCGTAATAGATACCGACATCAATACGTACGCCAGGGCGGAGTGATGAATCTGCGGAAACGGGTCAACGGCTTGAGCAGCAAAATGGCAGCAGGGATGAGTAACGAACCTTCGCTGTTTGCCAGCTGCGGCAAGACCATCTAGTTTCTCGATGTCAGCTTTGGTGAGTGCCTCAAAAGCATTGACAGCGCCAGAAAAATTCTCTGTTATACGGCTGGGAGTCACAGACTTGGACAAGACGACCGTTCCCTTCATCACTAGAAACGATGAAAGAATGAGCACACGATGTGAATAACCCGAGGGCGATAATCACTGTGGTATCCAAGAAGGACATCAACGGGCTTTAACTTATGTTGTTCGGCGATGCTCATGATGTCAGCATCAGCAGCAAGAGGGGTGTTGGACGATCCGAGCGGAGAATACGCCTGTGGGACTATATTATGGGATTTCAAATATTCCAAGAGGCGAAGCTGCGGATTGTAAGGATGAAGCTCCAGCTGATCAAACATACAGGATCAGCAATCAAAATCCGATTCGGTACATAGATAGCGCATACCTGATTAACAGCAGGGATAACATTAGCCGTTGGGAGGATCTCTTCGAGTTTCATTTGTGAGAAATTAGAAACACCAATTGATTTAACTTTGCCTGTTGATTGTAATGATAGCGATTGATCAATTCAGTCAAACTATAGAAGAATCAAGGGCGATCAATGACTCGCCTTTCTTCTGAACGTCTTCCATCTGCTTCCATGTATCTGTCAGTTTCCAACTGTGATCAACGTCACGTCTACCGTCGGGAAGCACCGGTATGGTGGGATGATTGCCCTTGGGGTTTAGCGGCACTGGCCAATGGACTAGGAACACTGTCAACGGGATATGAGTCAATACTGCTATGTAGGCCTGAGCCATGACAATTTATAAATGCTCACAATCGAGGTAATCAGTGCCAAGATCGGCCAACGTCTGCTCGAGACTCTCTTCAACGCGAGAATGGTACGTGGACCACACCTTGCTCGTTATCTATCCCAAAATGGGGAACGTAAGTCAGTAACATGTACGCCAGAACCAGCATCGAGTCGGATTCGACTTACAAATAGCTCCGACCTGGCAATACCAGACTGACGGATACCTTCTCCCACGACCTTTTCATTCCCATACATCCTATGAGATGATCAGCGTTCCCTGATATCATAGTTTTTCTTCAAGGATAGGTTTCGAAAGCACATCGCCGATAGAGTTATTCCACGAAACTCACCAAGCACAGTCAATATGTCGGAATCCAGTTTTGATCGCGTGTACAACAGCATTGACAACCTCCTCTGGATCAGATTGCCAGGTACCTGTTATCAATAACATGCGAGTTGCGGGATACAGCCAATGTCAACGATTATTTCAGTCGTTTGAAATTCGCCTGAGAAAACTTACCAAAGCCTACAGATGGAATCTCTCTTCCATCGTTCAACTTGAAATTTGGGACGTGAGGGGCCATGGATCTGCTGTTAGGAAAAAGTGCCATTGGACGCAACCTTTATAATGGACTTAGCGGCCCGCACAGACTCTGTTACCCGAACACCGGGACCGTCGGACCGAGACTTCAGAAATTCCTGGAAGCAACCAATTTTTGACTACGACCACGAGTGCGGCTTCCACCTTTTTCATCGAAGTTCCTGTGTGAGAGTTCATGGATCCTAACCACCAACATGAGAATTATTCTCAGCTGTCCTCAGCTGAATCCGAATAGCAAGCCACCGAATAGTCACTAGCTGAGCAGCCTCTGCATCTAATCATCATTCATATATATATTACAAGATTTTGGCAATTGCCGACTAAAGTGGCGTGTGCTAGCACATGAGCCGATCATGTGTTGTCTGGTGCTATCAGCATTGGTGTCCTTGTATCCAAACAAACAGCTTGTTGGAAAACCGCAAAATTGAAACCAGCGAGGATCACGATTTCGGCTGGACCGAGGACTATTGGGTCGTTGGAAGGAATGAAGGAGCTGTCGAGAGTGAAGAAGATGATATGATCTGATGTGTCCCTGTCGTCGAAGTGGGGTGGATAATCTAGACTCGGGCGTTGCCAGTAGCTGCAAACGCAACCCGGAGTATAGATTCCGTCAAACATTCTGGAGCGAGTCCTGCGTGCGGAAAAAGTGAACACGAGGTGCGGACAACAAAGCATTATATTGTTTCGAGCTTGACGCTGCAGGAGCAGTGACGCGAGAAAACCCTGCATTGGAACCTAGAACAGCCTCTTGGTCTCCTCGCATAGCTTCCCCACGAGGATAGGTTGGGTCTTGACACAACAGCATAGGATCACCTGGTGCTCCTGACATGCGATCATCTATCCCTAGCTCATCTCTGCCTTCAAGCTCGACCGCGTTTTTTGCAGTCCAAGAATATGAAAAAGGGTATTGCTTGTGAAGACCTTCCTGTAGTACAGCATCAGATGGCTCCATGTGGCCAATCCTCGACACTACCTGTGGCAGATGTGGG
>Ga0153946_1000169_pt1 | contig 26653 bp, 32 predicted proteins | sample TSNJ030MetaG_FD_104751 | JGI IMG/M metagenome (GOLD analysis project Ga0153946, IMG submission 104751) | Attine ant fungus gardens microbial communities from New Jersey, USA - TSNJ030 MetaG | ecosystem: Host-associated > Fungi > Mycelium > Unclassified | place: USA: New Jersey, Wharton State... | reverse complement strand
GGTTTGTTGGGAGTTGGGGTTAAAGGTGGTGGTATTGAAATTGGAGTCGGCATTGGAGGTGGTAGCTCCTGGGGCGGCCATGGTTATGAAAGATCAGTCGGCCCATGCAATGAGGGGACAACCCAATGTTGTAGGTAAACATAGACAAGTCCAGATCGTACATGACATGTTGTGATAGGTCAATCTGTGCATCCTGCAGACTCTACTGAGGTTAGGGAGGCGCTCAAGCCGTTTGGGGTCAACACTAAAGGGATCAGTGGGCAGATCGGCCTGCACTGCTCAGTCGGTGGGGGTGCATGGTGAGTAGAGAAAAGCCAGTAGAGTGTTTTCTGACAGACGACCAGTGCCGGGCAACGTGTGTGCTGCACAGGGGAGAGTTTTGGAGATAGTCACAATAGTAAAGAGAATCTCTTTGTCGTCGGGTGTTAAAGCAAACAGGAATAAACAGAGAAGGTATTTAAGACGGGAAGAATAAATACGCACGGATTATCATAAGCTCATGCGGCGAACCAACGAAGAATGGGCAGCAGCGATCCGGGACAAGGTGGCCTCTGTCCTGAACGACGAGACTGAGCGCTTATTGCCGCCGGATCCGATTTTGTCAGCCGACGATCCGCGCCTTCCGCTTGCCATCGACCACACACTGCTTACCCCCGATGCCACGTCTGCGCAGATTGACCGTCTGTGCAAGGAGGCTGTCGAGTGCAGGTTCAAGGTGTGTTTCTTTGTTTTTGTTGTTTCTGTTTTTTCACAAAGACCAGGCGTGCTGTGTGAACGGGGCAAACGTCGCGCAGGTGTTCAAGCACATGGCAGACTGCAATTCGAATACGCTGGTCTGCTGCGTGGTTGGATTCCCCCTGGGTGCGGGAGCGATCAAGGCCAAGTCGTACGAAGCGACACAGGCGATCGCTGATGGAGCACGTGAGATCGACATGGTGATCAACCTGGGAGCACTCAAGTCGTCGGATTTTGCGACGGTGTATCTGGACATCGACTCTGTCGTGCAGGCGTGCCACCCCTTCCCCGTCAAGGTCATTATTGAAACGAGTTTTCTGACCACAGAGGAAAAGATAATCGCGTGTTTCATCGCCGCGGAGGCGGGGGCAGGGTGGGTCAAGACGTGCACGGGTTTTTCTGGCAAGGCGGGTGCCACCGCCGAGGACGTCAGTCTCATGTTCCGCGCCGTCCGGTACATGGGCGGCCGGGTAAAGGTCAAGGCCTCCGGCGGCATCCGCTCCTTTGAGCAGGCCCAGCTCCTCCTCACGGCGGGCGCGGACCGTCTCGGAACGTGAGTCGGCCTTCCTCCGCAGGGTTAGGGTCTCACGCCTTCTCTCCCAGTTCAAACGGCCCTGCGCTCGTCCATGGCCTCGCCACCCGCGGCTACTAATCTCCGAGGCTATCTTATTTCCGAGGTCGTGTATTAATAGTCAAATAAATTTACATACAGTCAGTCCCTTATTCACCAGGACACACCCACACTCACGCCCCTAGTACATCGATCCAAACGTTCTTCCACACCCATTACATATCGGGCAATTGATCACATCAATCACAATATTCATCGTCCCTTTCCCATGGCACCTCCAACACAGACTCCCACCAATCCGTGCATCACCAGCTGAATACACTACAGGTCCAGATCCATGAGATGTCGCTGGCCGCGCAGGAGTAGCCCACCGCCGTGGATCTCTCCCAGGCAGCGGCTTCTGAAGACGCGTGTTCTGTGTATTCGACACCGTCCCAGACGACGGATAAGAGTAGGCAAGCGGCCCACTAAAAGCCCGACCGTACTTGGTCCAGCATTTCTTGCACGGCTGATCAGGGTCAAAATGCTTGTACCCAGTGTTCAAACCTTGTCACCACAGGTCAAACAACTCCACCTAGAGACGGGACACACACACATTTATCACAAGTATGGCCTCCAGGATAGACCAGCAACTTTCCATCTCGAAGAAGCGGTCGACCTGGCACCGGCGTCGTTGTAGGACTCATGTCCTCGTGCTCGGGCATCTCTCTAGACGGCATCCCAGTCCCAGAAAACAACCCGTCACCCGCTCCCGCTGCATAAAAATCTCTAGCAAACTCCGATGGCAAGCAACTCGTAGAACTCGTTCGACGATGAGGCGGTCGTGGAGGTGGAGGAGGGGGAGGCACATTGCGACGCGGAGGTAACGTAGAGGCATTGGGTACTGATCGTCCAGGATAAGATGACCATGGCGTACCCGAACTCGGTCTATTTCCACGACGTTTCAACTCATCTGCAAACTGATCAATTTGTTAGTTGCTGCCACAATGACCTTCCTCGTCTCGACACACTCGAAGTTTGTGATGATAAGGATCCAGGCTGAGGAGCCGCCGGAGCTATACGTGAGACCGCTGGAGTCGGCTGGAACGGTCTTGTAGGTCCATACTCCACTGTTGATTCTCCCTGCCGAGGATCTGCCCTTGGCGTGTATGGCGGTGGTTCGTCTAAAGGATCGTCAACGCGCGATGACATCAGATCTGTAGTCGAGTGATGAACTATAGGTTGCGGTGAAAATCGTGTGGCTGTGTGGGATGTTTCGTACGGTGAGGAAAAGAGGTTTTTTTGCAGAAGGTCGTTGGAAGATGATTTAATGCTGTTGAAGATGCGATGAATGACCAGATGGTGGAGCGAGACAATGGATGTTGATGAGCAAGGCGGGCGGTGTAGAGCGGTGTTATCTTAGACACGCACGTGATGGTGATGGTTTTCCATATTTGTATCTGCTTATAGACCGACCCGATCACAGCTTTGTCTTTGTCGATCCATTATCGATTTGTTCTGAGATAACGTAAACCTCCCCTTCCCTGGAGTTTTTGGCCCTTTCAGTTCGCAGACTTTTCTTACAGATGACTTTGGAACGTCTTGTGTTGCAAGCACAGATTGAAGCCTGGAACTCCTTGGGAGAGGAGGATCGTCATTTCCGCCTTATTTAACAACCAGCCCCTCGGTTGTCTTTTACAGGGGGTCGATGATAGCTTCTTAAAAAAGACTTTTGATTCCGACGAGCAAATTGGTATGCAGTACCCCGAGTTTTTTGTGCGAAACATGAAGGGGAAGGTCAAGGTCAAGACGAGAGAGAAGGAGAGAGAAAAGCTGGATTCAGGATATCGCACTCTCTGCCACGAATAGCAACCTGGCTGGCAGCACAACAACGGGTTAATGGGCAACGAGGGGAAACGAGTAGGGTTGTTGTGTGATACTCTGGTCTTCTTTGGCGTCGACGGTGGTGCAAAAAGGTTGTTGTCAAGTTATTCCTTTGGCTATACGATTCACGATCAGCGACGGGGTAAAAAAAAAAAAAAAAGAGAACGTTGATTGGTGCTGTGTCGACTGGGGGATTCCTAGATAATAGTGTACCCCGATTCAAATCACAGTAGCTCTTTTGTAGTCTCAGTGTGTGTGCGTGACATGAAGAAAATCCAACGAACCTGCGTAAACTCATTGTTCCTGCCGTTCTAGTAGTTACATTACAGAGGAGACTCGCGCAATAGACGATGGTACTCCAGGAAGTCTACAGTCAGTTCCTATCTTGCGATAGCGGCTTTGCTGAGAACTATGCAGAGTGCAATGTAAAGCGCTTATGGTCTAGTCCATTAACGGCAATTAAGATTGCATCAATCGAACTTGTGTCATCTTTGCTTGATCAAATGGAGAAGATGTTGCAAAATGTAAAGAATATGGCCAACGTGGGGATCGAACCCAAGACCTTCGCGTTATTAGCACGACGCTCTAACCAGCTGAGCTAGTCGGCCACTTCTCAAGTGGAAGATTCTAACAAGATAAACAATCTACATAATACGAAAAACATTGCTATGACTCATGTGACGTGATATCACCAAAGTTTGTATCACGAGGTCGTGCTCGACGGCAAACCCCCAACATGCTTATCATTCAACTCTACTCTGATTCTAATTTGGCAGCGCCACGTCTAAACGTCAAGTGACAGATGTTTACGGCCGCTAGGTTTCGGTAGCCCACTAACAGCCTTGATCAACACTTGGTAGAAGAACATACCTTAATGGAGATTGCGAAACGATGACAGCTTTCAATGAAGCCCCACAGACTGATGGTGGCACACTATGGGAATTACTCTTTTGCCAAGTCGAAGAAAGAAAGTAAGTAACCTTTTACCTACGCGGCTATCTGAATCTTATATATATATATATACAATCTACGCCAGTTTCGAGCATCCAGAGGCTGAGGGTGGTCTTTGATTTTTGTGAAAAATGCTGTATAGGCTTTTCGAAGCGGCTGTTTCAGCGGGGTTCTGGAGACCGCCGTGTTCACGATGGGTGATTAGAAGTTGTTCGCGACCGGATTTTGAGCGAAGTGGAATCAGAACTACTGCATTTGTTCTGATCTTATGACGTACAGACTATGTACTCACCGTCGTCTTCGCTCTTTGGCCAACAGCGGCTCGATGTGGCCTTCCAGTTTTCGACAGAGAAGCCACATATTATTATCACATTGGCGCGGTCAGAAGACCTCATGATTGCGAGCCGTTATGTAAAGGCGTGTACCAGCTTCAGCCATACCTTTAATGGTTAATTCAACCTCAAATTAGTTGGAACGGACTGGTATAAAAGGAGACCAGAACATCTTGTTGGACGGCAGAGTCGACCCCTGTTCTTCATACCAAACAACTCGACATCGTCTTCTAATATGCAGTTCACTGTTTACGCTACTCTTTTCTTGTCCTTGATCACCTCGTCCTTGGCGTACCTCGTCAAGTCTCCCAATGACAATGAGGGTTGGTACTCTCACCGCGGGGGCCGGTGAGTCTAAGAACTCCTCCACCGTCGAGTGGCGACCGATTAATCATTCATTTTATGCAGTCTTACCTGGAACCGCGTAGACACCGACGCTCCGGCTTTTGCCGTTAGACTGGTATATACCGACTCGTAGACCGACAGTCTCAAAGGCTAACTAACAATGGCTGTCTTTTTTCAGACGCGTCAACAACCTCCCTACAGTGCACAGATTTCCTCCTATGTTGATGGTGGATCTCCGGGTCAGGACCACAGTTCGACTATCTTCCCTCCCCAGGGAGGGTTCCCGACTGGAGACCACTTCCGCGTTAACTTAGTGGACGCTGATGACCACAGCACTATCTATGCCCAGTCTAATGAATTTAGCATCAAAAATTGATAGTTTTTTTTTTTGGGCACTCGCGTTTGTATGTAGCGCGCGTCTCTGTGGTGTATTTACGGAATTTCAGTTTTTCCCCTTTTTTTTTGCGGAGATGCGTGCATGTACTTAAAAGTCAGTACATAGGCTAGCATTGTGGTATTCTTGATGCATCGCTTCTTACTATTCCAGTCTCTCTTGGCAACTGAAATTGCAAAATTGGGGTTTTTTTTTGAATAACGTAGGAAGATGAATAACGACCAGGTAATGGTGAATTGAGAACAAGAAAGGAGATTAGATGTTGCAGTTTCTGTAACCCTGATTTGTAGAGGAATAAGCTTTGAAGACATGAAATAGTCTTGGTGGTGTATATTCATCCAACACTTATATATTTGAAGAGTAATATATAAGAAAAACTTGGGATACACAATCCGACCTGCCTGGTTCGAACAGGCGACATTCAGATGAACTAACCAATTACAGTCTGACGCTCTTCCAACTGAGCTAAGGTCGGCACATCATATGTACAAATATCATACAATATAACCAAAAACTTCTTGGGCTGCCAGTAAATAAGCAAATATAATTTGTATGCGTATCAAACAGCAGAGCAGGACGCATTTGGATGAATAAATTTACATATCCTGTAAAAGCTCAGTCGAGGTATAAAAAAGGCACAATACTACAATATACCTCAGTGTTTTTTCTTTCGCTCGTCGTGGAGGGCATCTTTGAGCTTCTGGAGCTGAACAGTGACGGCAGTGTTGCTGCCCTGCGCCGTGGTAGACCTCGCCTGAAAGTCGTCAATAAAGGCCTCAATAGAATTTTCTGTGCTCTTCTTGGAGAGAGGAGACGATGCGAGGGTCTGGATACGAAGGGGCGGGTGCAGCGGAATGTCCATGACCAAGGTAAGAGAGGTCACGTGTGAAAGACGCAACTCGTACGAGACCGATGCAAGGTCAAATCGTCATCAAGTTGTTCTGTTATTGTACATTTTCGCGACAATGGGTCTTGGCCGGTGGCTCACTCTTCTGGTTTTTCATCCTTTCGAATTCCGAATTCTCCTTCAGTTTCATCTCTATCATGAACAAAAACGTGACATCAAGGCCTTGAAAGAGCATCCTACGTCTGGCTGGGACCGCAAATCTATGCGCAGATGCTGGGACTTCCTGGACCAGACAAGTAGAAGTTTTTCTGCTGTTATTAAGGAGCTCGACGGTGACCTTGCGCGCACGGTGAGTATCGTGCAACTGAAATTTTGAGCCAGGCTGCATTGAGTTTTTGAACGTCATGACCATTGTTAGAGTGCTAAACTGACAAGCACATTTTTGTTCGTCTAGATATGTCTCTTTTATCTCATACTCCGTGGTCTGGATACCATTGAGGACGATATGACGATTCCTGACAACGTGAAGCAACCTATGTTACGAAAATTTCATGATTTTACAGTAACACCGGGCTGGACGTTTAATGGCAGCGGACCCAGTGAGAAGGATAGACAGCTGTTGGTTGAGTATGACATCGTTGTTGACGAAGTCAACCGCCTCGATCCTGCGTGGGCCAAACAATTTTATTGCAAGGAACAGATCTGACGTTCACCTCTCACAGTTATAAAACCATCATCCTGGATATTACACAAAAGATGGAAAACGGTATGGCAGATTATGCCCACCAGGCCGCTACTGCCAAGGATATCGTCTATCTCGAAACCATTACCGACTATGAGCTTTATTGCCATTACGCTGCTGGCCTTGTTGGTGAGGGCTTGTCCCGTCTCTTTTCCGCATCAGGAAAGGAAGCCAGTTGGCTCGGAGATCAACTTGAAATATCGAATTCAATGGGCTTTCTCCTACAGAAAACCAACATCATTCGTGACTATAGGGAAGACGCAGATAATAACCGATATTTCTGGCCAAGAGAAATATGGGGCAAGTTTGGTTTCAAGGATATGAAAGATATGTACGAACCCGAAGCGGCGGAGAGGGCCCAATGGGTTCAGAGTGGAATGATTGCTAATGCGTTGAGGCACGCGACGGATGGTCTTGAATACCTCCGATGCCTCAAAAATCAAAGCATTTTCAATTTTTGTGCTATACCAGCCTCCATGGCCATTGCAACACTTGAACTCTGTTTCATGAATCCCCAAATGTTCCAAAGAAACATAAAGATACGCAAGGCTGTCGCTGCACAGGTATTATGCTCTCATCGGACATCGATCATCAGAAACCTGCTTACATGGACCTCTTAGTTGATCATGCGATCGACGAATCCGCGTGACGTCGGTCTGATATTTCGCGAATATGCACGCAAAATTCATGCGAAGGTTGTCACTGCTGATCCCCACTTCGCTCAGATTTGTATTTCCTGTGCAGAGGTGCATACAGAATTTCCATACTACCAATACATTCTCTGAATTATCTCCAGATCGACCGATGGTTCGAAGAACGCTACCCCTCGTTCATTCAACTCCCTAATAGCACGAGCAACGAACCTTCGCTTGATCCATCTGACGCACGTTCCATTATTGCCAAATCTGACAGTGAATTTGACAATGAGATCGCCTACCGTAAACGGATGATCGAAATTTGCAAAGGTGACCGTAATCTTGCAATGGCGCGTATCAATGCTGCGAACGACAAGCACTCTGCTGGTTATGGTACAGGACAAGAATTTTCGATGGCCAAATTGATGATCTATGTGTCTGCTACGTTTGTACTGCTGATCGCTCTTGGTTTGGGCGCTGCGTACGGTGTTACAGTATTTTACAAATAGATGGTAGGTTGTGAGTCTGATCAGATTCTGAGTAACCAGGAAGATGTTCGTATTTTCTGATTTTTTGATTGATACCCAGGATCCTTTGTGCTGAAGTATTTACATAAAATCAGGTTTTCATTCATGTTCTGGACTTATTGAGGCTTCACCATGAACAACATATTATTAGTAGACCTATTCATATATATGATGCGTATAATAATATCAATTTTGACAATGACGCTGAGATTTAATTACGTCCGCGGCCCGCTCGGCAACTACATAAACAGGTGCCTGAGTGATGCCACTCGGGATGAACGGCTACAACCATCAACGTTGATCTAGTCACACAGATCAAAAAAAGAGGACTTACGAAGATAGAAGCGTCAACAATACGCAACCCACAAACTCCCTTAACTCTGAAATCAGGGTTCACGACACCGAACCCAGCATTCTCGGCTGTCATTGCGGCAGTCCCAACGGGATGATATATTGATCCAGTGGCTTGGCGGAAATAGGCGTCAATCTCGTCGTCGATTGGTTCTCCATCAAGTTGAAGAGGTTTCACAATGTAGTCTGACCACGCAGGCCCAGAAAGAAAACGACGAGACATCTTAAATGCTTCTCGCATGGTGTACCTGTCAAACTCGGTACTGAAATAATTGGGGTTGATGATGGGATGAGCGAATGGGTCAGATGAGCTCAAGGTAAGATTACCGCCTTTGAAAGATGAAGATGAGTAACAAAAAATTAAGGTACAAAAATTGTGTCTTACGAGACATTGGCGTAATGACGACAGTGCTCATGGAGAAGTAATTTCCAGCGGGTGCTGGTTCAGGACCAATGTAACTGTTCTGTGCCATATCTGTGAAACAAAGGCGGGATACATGAATTAAACCACTTACATGGAAAATTATCTCAATATGTGCAGCACCCGGGCCAGAAGCAGGATCGGAAGTCTGTTCAAAGATTGATGAATTGGCGGGAAGCCTCAAGAATCCAAGTGTATTGGCAACACTGCCTGTCATGATTCCCTTGTGAGTCTGATTCCAATCATGTACTTGTTCCTCAAAGAATGTCTCGTTATTCAATTTATCATACGTATCGGTCGAATTTGCAGCGTATTGTACGATGCCAATGGGATGATCAGTGAGATTGCGACCAACAGAAGGAAGGTCGACGAGAGTCTTGATGCCGAAATGTTTGAGTTCCCCGCTATCGCCAATACCCGAATTCATAAGAATTTGAGGAGTGCCAATGGATCCCGCAGAGAAGACGATGTCAGATTGGGCCGTGACCTTGTATAGAGTCTGTGCGGCTCCAGTGCTTCCATATATTGCAAATTCGACGGTATTAAATTGCAGAGTATTCGAATAGGACGTCTGCGGTAAGACCCTGGAAACTTGGGCATGTAGCAGTACGTCAAGATTTGGACGATTCATATATTGGGGACTCAAATAGGAAGTAGCAGAGCTACTACGTGTGCCATTGCCAATCGTAAAGTCTATCCATCCTTTATCAAGTGTGAGAAACTCCTTGGGGAGTAAGTGAATTAAAGGGACGTACCAATGCCGAGGGGGCTGCCGCTATTTAGATCGAGATTGAAAGGAAATTCCTCGGGCAAGTCTTGGGTGGTTTGGATCACACGGTCGTCGACAGCGGGAGCTGCAAAATTTGCGAGACTCACGGAAGTCATGCCACCGGAGTAGTGATGACGGGGATCATATTGACCAGTTGTGTTATGTCCATCAGCAGGAGGAACAAAATTTTCGTTCTGAGGGGACAGGGATCAATTCTCACTGAGACTACTACACAGAAACACTTACTCGCTTCCAGTATGGTTCCAAGTTCTCCCATGTCCAGCCGTCGTCGCCAGTGAAAGCAGCAAGCCTGTCCCAGTCGTCGGCAGGGCCTCGAGCATATAACATATAATCTACCGGGTACCTCAGCCTCATTCCAGATGAGCTGCGAAAACAGTACCTACTGACGGAGCTGCTTCCACCAAGGAGAAATCCACGAGCAATAGGGATTTCTCGATTATCAAAACCAGGTTGCAGAACGGTGGTATAATTCCAGTCATATTTCGTATCAGGAGTGATACGTGTACAGAGGGCTGGGATATGAGGCTCAATACCAGTGTTTCTGGGGAAAAACGCAAGTTCTGAGTCAGGAACAAGTGGATCTCGTCTATATCAACATACGCATTTCCAGCCTCTAAAACGAGGACAGAGACATTGGGGTTCTCCGTGAGGCGGTTTGCAATGACGGCACCAGCGGTTCCGCCTAGAAGACATACAAGAATGAACAGAGAGTCTCAACATATGGAGTCTGACACATACCTCCAACAATTATAAAGTCGTAATACGCCTTCGAAAGATCTTGGGGCTTCTCAAGAAGTGCTCCAAATGTACTCGATGTTGCGATCAAGGCTACAAAAAGTAGCTTAATGTGAGAGAAGCGACCCATTATCAGTAGCTGCCAAGGAAGCTGCAACTCACAACGTGGTGAAAACAGATGTAATTTAAGTAGGATTTGTGAAGTGGATATGGTGTATCCATCCGGGCTTGCGCCCATTGACATCCATAGCAATCAGGCACACTTACTAAACCCCGAGGTACATATCAACTCCAATTAGTAAGGCCTTGGATCGTGAAGAAATCTGGTACGCTCGAGTTTGCCGGTCAGGACAGAGGCTTTCAAGATGATGCTAAAATCATCATCATCAATCAATCACAAGCATTCAGCATGGACGAATAGCCCAGATGTCAAAGCAGATATAAAAAAAACAGGGTCGAAGGAGACTAGCTATTTCAATTTGCTGTCAGTGCTGTCAAGATGCGTTCAGGGTTTACGAATGGCATACAGTTGACACGAGTAAGGTGGCAGCGGCAGCGACATGTGGGATGTACCTGTGGCCGGAGTCCACGTTGACAGTAGATACGGGTGTAATCGAGCATTTAACTTTATAGAGTCCATAGCTTCATGTTAGCTTCATGTTGTCAGAATGACCTCCGAATAAATTAAAGAAAATCAGTGTATGAGTGATTGTACAGGTGGAACTCACGATTGGCTACTTTGACTATGTCGAGCTGTAGTTCTTTTGACAATGTGTCATAAAAATGTGTCGCTATCATGTGAAATACTACAATTTTTTTACAATGTTAGATGCAGGTGCATCCGCTTTTGACTATCACCAGGCAACCAAGCTGCCCTGATGGTCTCGGCACATTGTGCCGAAAGCGCTCTTTGCCGTGAACCAGCCGAAATTTTGCTTCATTCACCTGAAAACGTATTAGTACCTGTAGGCACAGTGCTCAGGGACAAATTAATAAAGTGAAAATTACAACATCATATCGACAAGATCTTCTGCAAATAGCGAAGTGATTGATCTGGCCAAGTAGACTTTCTAACTATTTTATCATAGTATGCATTCTTTTACCAATACAATCATTCTATTGATTACACCTCCTTTGCTCGATGTCATGAATCATTTTGTAGAGAATTAGGACTCAATAGTGCAGACCAGCACTACTCCTGGGAATCCCCTTTATGTTTTAACATCCTTTTTATTTCATGCTACACATTTAATGACTATGGAACTAACATAACTCTTTTCTACCACATACCACCATCATTGATGGTGTTAAAATGGACTTTAACTTTGAAAAACCAGCTTACTTCTCTGTACAACTCCTACACATCAATAGTCCCGATACACAAGCACACAAGTGTGATGAAACACATAGAAGAGCAGCCTCCCACCTTTAACACCAACAATTGTCAAATGGACAGAGTCCCACAGTGTCCGTTATGTGCAGTCCATACGCAGTCATATTTAGCATTATTATTTATGTTACTGTATTCACTTATGCACTTACATAAGAAGTTTTTACCCACTAGGCCCACGGGTCTGTGCCTCTCTCAAATATTACTATCATAACCCATAATCACAAAATCAGTTGAATGACATAGGTGCTTATTTTAGTTACCAACTTGATGATCCATTTCAACAACTATGTTCAACAGTCCAAGCTGATGGGCAGAGAGGGAAATCATGATTTCACCCGTATCTGTGGCTTTTTCCTGATGATGGATGTTTTGTGATCAGAGGTTATGATGATCATGATGATATTGAGAGATGGCTCATCCGAGCCTTTATAGTCCATAATGAGTACATCGGATGTTGTAGAATACCGACAGGCCAGGGTGTTGGTATCATATGCGAGTGTCGGTATCATTTACTGATGGGAAATGAAGCAGAAGGTAGAGGTGGTAAATTATGGGCTGTTGAATACGGACTGGCTCACTCGACCTGACATCATGTTCTTCTACGGAGTACTGCATTGTATCATGTGCCAGCTTATTATATCTGAAACATTTTGTTACTATAAATAGGTAGGATACTGTAGAATTACCCACCTTTCGTACCCGAAGCCAACCATCATTTGCTACATGCGGTTCCAAATGCATGTTCAACAGCCCCAGATTATAGGTATCAGAATCTTTTAGCAGCAGCAATGATGACCTATCAAAGAAGTCAAAGAACTGTCAGATATTGAAATAAGAGAAACTTACGAGAAGTTTACCTTGATTGAGGTATTCTAGAATTGTTTGCTAGCTAAACATAAAAAAATTGAGTCTGACATCATTCGGAGGGGATGAGTTAGATATGTAGGATAAATCGGTGTATATCCAAGAAATAGACCGTCGCGTTTCGATGCCTCCATTCCAAGCCACGGATCCTCACAGTCGATGGATGGAGACTATTGTTGTTTCGACATCACTCGCTCCCATCATTACATAATGATGGCATAGTACCAGTACCTCAGTCGTCGCATGTCGTCCTCTATACGATCATCACCTGGATTCCTTTACCTCAGTCATCAATCTATTGTTGATTACTGAGTCGAGTCTTATATTGTAAAATACCTTCCACACCAAGAATCAATGCAGTTTCTTCTTTCAGGTGTCTTGTCTTGACAAATCTAAATCTAAACAACGCCCGCTCAGTAACATTAGGTCAGAAGTGTCAAACTTTCGGGGGGCGGTTCGATCCGGAATCAGCAGTGTCTGAACATCATACGCCGAGGTGCTTAAGATATTCCAATCAAGCTATACACAGGTTCAAGAGTACCCACCCTATCTTCGTTTCATGGAGCGATCGTGTTCTGGTTGATAGAAAGAGCCACAGCGCAGCCTTGTTTACGATGATCATTTATATTAGGGTCGAGCAGATGACCTACATATAGCTGGGAGGTAGGGGCTGCATAGAGCTAATACAAGCGATCATGCCCGATATCACTCTATTCATACATCTGCAAGCCGCACGATACCTGGAAGGTAACTTTGGACCTCTGGACTCTCTGTGAAAGGAGTTCATAGAATCACCCTAGCTGTTGCTTTGTCTCTGTTTGTTTAGGAATACCTCATTACGTTCGACGAAGAGGTTCTTGATGGTTATATGCTCGCAGTCTGTCGCTGACATCTTACCCAGCTGAAATATTTTTGGGTATCTTCTCGATACTCACTAGGCAATATTATCTAATGGCAGAACAGCGAGTGAACTGGTCATGGCAGAAATTCCTTTTCTTTATGGTGAAAGCTCCTGTCAACTACTGTTATTGAACACTGAAAGAAGTACCCACAGAATCGGTACTTCACCCTCGTGTTTCTGGTAATCATGACAGCCGGTGAGTGTCCAACTGCGCATCAATCATAATTATCTTCATTTTGTTCATCGCCCTTAGATCTAGGTTTTATGAGTGGCATGATAACAAAAAAAGTGGGCAATATCTGGTTTTTTTCCCCTTCTGATTAATCTAATGAGTATGTTAGTTGTAAGTCACACAGTATCTAAATGATGGGTTGGCTCATCACAATGTTCTCTAGTTGTGAGTTGTCTGAGAGGCTTTTTAGCATAGACTCTGAACACACATACTAGGCACCATCTTCACGCGGTACTTAATCACCTACTTTGGTAAGAAGCAAGTCAATATAGATCGTTCCTCTGAATTTTCAACATGTCAGGCCTCATGAATATATACGTGGTGCAAGGAATATTATCCAACAGGGTTTATGTGATTTATAGGTGACCTCAAGTGCTCAAATATTGTTTGATTGTACTGTTTGGCTGTTGCTCGATTACGTCCATTGCCCTCATTGCCTTCGCAATGCATAATATGCCAGGTGAGTATCGAACAGATAAAGTTGACATTGATCTTACTCGTTCCAGTAACGGCGCATCCTTTTAGTAGACTAACTGTTTGTACCATGTTAGCCGATCCACCCTATCTGTGGGCAATCTGGTAGGTATTTATTTGAGTCGAGTTTCCATCTTCATGTCTCATGCCGTGGTAGTGTCCCTCCCCTAGTATATGAGGGACTCATTTTCCTCCTTGCTTCCTGGAGAGCAATCAAGCACCTTCTTGAAAGCCCCTTCAATCGATCGCGTTCCCAATCGATCATGAATATTATACTTCGGGATTCTCTTATCTATTTCTTTTTGTAAGTCATCAGCAAAATGTGTAAGCATACTGATTCTTTCGTAGTATATTTGCGACATATGCATCGTGTGCTATACTCTGGCGCTATGGACCAGTATGTCCTGTTCGTTGATTCTTGTGTTTGACTCAAGAGAATCCTAGTCCGACCTTTTTGTTACCATCTTTAACCCGGCGATAGTGGTATTGTCAGCCCTGGTATCTCGAATGATGTTCAACCTGAAAGGCCAAGGTGTAACGGAGAACATTCGAAGGGATATCACGACCCTGAATAATGTCTCAATGCATGCCAAGGGTCCTCCCAAGTGGGTCAGATGAACATCGTTGTTTCTACTTGAGGTGCAGAGAAAGGGTTTTGTATTATGTTTATGTTATCCTTGTTCAACATAGCGCGCCTCGGTATTTTTATCTCACTAGTTCGTTCTACATTCGTCTCATCATTCCTATGGTGTTACATACCTTTCTGATAAACTCTAGACACTCGAGATACCACTCAAGCCCTATCTAGGCGAGTCTGCCAGTGCACTACACCGCTACGCGATTCTCGCTGACTCCATTTGCACAATTCTGATGCTTTGGAGATTATCGTTCAGAATTAATGATACAGTGATGTAGTTAATATCTTAATGGTACACTCAGAAATTGTGTGCCATGCTACTGACAACGATGGCGCTTTGGTGACCTTGTGATTTCCAATGGTGTCAGCTCCCCTCCACTTGATGGCTATAATTGTTATCCAACTTTAGTCCTGTCAAGTGTTCTGTTCCCAGTTTTTCTTGCGAATGCTACAAGTGTAGGTGTCTTTATCACAATAATTTCTTGCAGAACCAAATATAGTCATTGATCTTGGCTTATATTTAACCAAAGGCTAATTTCTACTCAATCAAACCACCAGACTCCTCCATCAATAGAAATGGATTGTCCTAGATCCAGCATAAGCGGTGATAAGATGTGAAAGAGAAAAGTGTACCAGTGATATAAGAAGACTTGTCGGAAGCAAGGAAGGAAACCAAGTGGGCGATTTCCTCTGGTTGTCCGAGCCGATCCAATGCTGACCAGTGTTTCATCTAGAAAAGCTTTGGTGAAAAGCAATTTTCTTGACTGAAACCAATTCGAACCGATTCTTTGAAGGCGCCAGGTTCAGTTTCTGTCAATTGTCCAACACGAGTATCCATATTTGCAACTGAAATGAAATTGTGTAAGAATTACACATACAACAAACGATATTATTAGACGACGCACGGAGCGAGGTATCGGTAAATCCAGGAGCATAGCTGGATAGACAATCAGACTAAGAAATCTTCAATAAAAATGTCGATTATACGCATTAACAGTGATATTGAACTTTCCAAACTCGCAAGCTAGTATTATTTCGTAAACGTTACTTATGTCTTATGAAAGACTCACCTGCCGTTTGAGTCAAACACCTGATAGCAAATTTGGTGGATCCATATAGACCGCAGAGAGGAGCACCTGAAGAATGATGTATGAATACAATAATGGAAATCGAGTGTCTTCTCCTACTTTTCTTGCCAACAAGTGACGAGGCGCCTAAGATTCTCAATGGAGCATCATTTTTGAGCGTAACTCAAAGCTTACCAATGATTCTACCTCCACGGTTTTGCTCAATCATCACTCTGGCTGCAGCTTTGTAGCACAAAAGAGTACCCTTGACATTCGTGTTGAACATGAGATCCCATTCTTCCATGGTTGCTGCACAATGGTGAAGTCATAGATGGTTGGTAATAAAAATTGTACTTGCTTTCAAGGATCGGTGTGAGGACAGCCACACCCGCATTTGCAACCATCTTGTTGTGGTGTGAGTTCATTATTATGGATGTCGTAAGATAATTTGCGCACAACATCCAGTCCTCCGAATCGAGATACAACAGTCGAGACAAAGTCGTTGACTTCCTTCTCAACGGTGACGTTCGCTACCATCGTAAGTGCTTCTCGTCCCTTTGCCTCTATCTCAATCTTCAAGGCCTTTAAGGCATCTTCTTGAGAAGAGATATCACATATGGCAACATTGAATCCGTCACTGGCTAGTTGAAGCGCAATGGCCCGTCCGATACCATTAGCTGCACCAGTGACTATAGCAGTGTGGGGTTGAGATGACATTTTCTCTCGGTAAATTACAGAGGATAAAGAAACCTGGTCGCAAAGAATATTTATACGATTATCGGTGGCCGTTGATCATCAGTATACATTGGCATTGGAAGATTTTTGCATTGATCGCAGGACGTGTGAGACCTCTTTGTTCTATTGGTCTATCGGGAAGTCTATTCTCCGTATTAGGATCAATGGACTGTAATCGAGCCAGTTCAGATCAGCTTGCCGAGCGCCCAGGTGTTACGGCCGAGGTATCGAAGATTCGAAAGAATCATGGGTCCGGGCCTTCGGACACCAATAGCAGTCCAAGGCCTGCCATTACTCCATGATGTAGGCTGTGCATGCATCATTGCATTCTGTCTGGGTGAAGAGATGATGTGATAATCAGTCTCCTTGTAACACAAGAAATCAGTGAGTCTAATATACCTCTGATGTGCAATGGGATCGGGCCTTCTACCTTACCTCAGATCACGGCACTGCGATATCAATAATACTTGATGCTTATTGTATTATGCCCATCAACGGGAGGAACAAATTTTCTCTTCTGAGAGGGGAGCGATCAACCTGGGTTGAGAGTACTAGTCAGGACGCACACACTTTCAGTATGGTTTTAGGCTCTCGTTTATGCAGCCGCCATCACCAATGAAGGCAACAAGCCTATCCCAGTCGTTGGCTGAAAACCTCACCCAGAACGACGTTTTTGATTAAAAAGGTTCATAGCAATAAAATATCTATCTGCATTTGATTCGAGTGAGATGATCCCTGGATACATAATCAATCCTAGAAACTGTATGATCAATATCCATCTGCCCTGGGACTGAGGCAGAATGGGCAAGCCAAGGGTGGAAGAAGTAGAAGGAGGTAGGGTGCTGTTCACCACGTGCTGTTCAATCAAACTCAAATCATGACGCCTAGAGTTCCCATGGTGCATTTCAATCTAGCTCTACTGCCAGCTGAAATTGATCATCTCAGCGCCGAATCTTAGGACAAGGACGAACTCCCTGCTGAAGGCCGGCCAACTATCATCACTGCTTTTTGTCGCAACCCCATTCCTTGGTATGGGTTATGCTGGTGTATTCCAAACAGGAGATTGCGCCCCGCAGCGGCCTAGTGATCTGATACTGATCTCAGTTATGTTGCGTTCGCGAACGGCTGGGTCAAGTATGGGTTCGTGGACAAATAGTGCTGTCGGGCAACCATTGCCTACTACAACTAACATTTGTGAACAACAATTTTCCAAGATGCAGAGAGTCATAGACGCCAATTTCTTAATGTCGATGAACATTATTTCACCAGCTATGTACTGTCCAACATACCACCTATCCAGAAGCTGTTCGACAAGAAGGCGGAGTTGAATGGGACGATTGAGGCGTGCCTCAAAATCATGGACTTGCCAGATGAAATGAAGGAGCCAAAGTGGTATCTTCTTGTGATGTGATGGTTTTCTAGTCCACAGACACATACAGAGGAAGGGCTACATCAGCTTCGACTCATGAGAAGTTTGGCTAGGACATGGCTACCACCACCAATTTTCCTGCTTTGGTAACATGCAGAAATCACATTGGAGCGACCGATCATAGTTTCAAGGCTCCATAGGCCCATGACTATCACAATTGTAGAGCGACATCCCCCAGACTCTTGCGGTCATGATTACCCTGGAACTTGATAACACAAATATGCTCACATGGCATACTTTTTTTGTTTTTATTCTTCCTTTTCTCTTCACCTATGAAACTGCTGCCTTTCTTGTACTCTTCTGTCGACGCCGCTTGTTTCGTTTGGTGTTCCTTCCATTTGCACTATGGATCACATATCGCTTTGTGATGTCAGTCAAGATCGGGCGACTAGGCGACCCTAGATATGACTATTGGAATCACGGAAATCTGGTGTGTCTCCCGCTCTTTAATATCTTTCTTAGTTTACACATCCCTAGCTCGTGGTCAGCGTGATTGTCGTCCGCATTGTAGGCTGGACGTTCACTACAGAGAAATACTGTAGGATAGATGGGACACATCGAACGCACTCGACAACAGCAATTCTGGTTGACGCCTTCGAGCTCAGCCTCAATACCCGAGGTATTGGATGGAATTGGGGAAAAATCAATCATGCTTCTTCGTCTTCCTTTCATGTCTGGAGATCGCTCTTGAGGGTCGTGGGTCAGATCATTTTATTTGACTTGGTTCATGCCGCCTCAACATACCTCCTCCCTCCACATTCAAGTGGGAGTATATATGATGCATCGTTGGCGGTCGTCCCGCGATATGTTCTTGCAAGTGTCATATCCTTTTTCCTTGGCTGCATGATATATTTTTTCATTGATACAAGTTATACTATTCTCGCGCTCGCTGCTGTACTCTTCCTCCAAAATGATCCGTCATATTGGCCACCGGTTTTCAACTCTCCATGGTCATCGACTTCATTGGCCGACTTCTGGGGAAGGAGGTGGCATCAAGTCTTCCGGCATATCTTCCTCACTGCTGCTGGACGTCCACTAGGTCGCTTATTTGGACAAGCAGGCCTAGTGATGGGAAGCTTCCTTGCTTCTGGGATAGTGCACGCTGCTGGTGTTTGGGGGATGGGCAGAGGGGGTGATCATGATTTCATCCATGTCTGTGGCTTTTTCCTGATGATGGGTGTCGGTATCATGTGCGAGCGTTGGCATCTTTTCCTGACGGGAAACGAAGTAGGAGGTAGAATTGGTAAATTATGGACAATGGTTTGGATAGTCGGATGGTCTACTATGATGTTCGATGTGTGGGTGCACAACGGAATGATGGACAGCGTTTTCCTGCCATCTTTCTTACGAGCATCTACTCTAATTACTCGCAGTTTGCATTGATCTATGATGCGATTTTTTCAGAATACAAACATCCTCACATTTTAGATTTCAGTAACATTGTTTCCTCAAATCACTCAAAATCCACTTTCTTGACCAAGTTATAAAAAGCTTCCCCTTGTTTGTGGGCAATTGTCAATTCTAATTCAGAGGGCTCGCGAGTTGCCTTCCCATTGGCAATGGTACCTGCGCCCCAGGGAGAGCCTGAATAATTTGATGAAGATGCGATATAGGTGCACAAGGAAGGAAGCTACTTACCTCCATGGGCCTCATCAACATTGCTCAATTCTTTCATTGCGGGCTTATATCCCAGCGGAACGAACACTATCCCTAGATGAACTAGTGTTGTGATCAGTGTGAATCCTGCCCCTTCCTGTCCACCTCCTAGACTAGCTGTGGAGACAAAGACACCAGCAAATTTTCCCGAAAGTGAGCCCTTACTCCACTGTCTTCCAGTTTGGTCCCAGAATGCCTAAGACAAAAAATCGCGATTAATGCAGGCGAAAATGACAATATAATTCAATAATACCCTGAACTGAGCGGGCATGTTACCAAATCGAGTTGGAATGCCGAAGAGGTAAGCATCATAGGCCTCGAGCGTACCGGGTGAGGCAGTAGGATATTCACTTGTCATTCTGTCCTCGGGAACATGCATTTTCTTCAGCACATCTGCTGGAAGCGTCTCCTGGACTCTGATCTCATAAACATTGAACAACTGCCTGTATTTAAGGAAATATCTTGCTTACTGATAAATAGTTGCTGTTCCTCCTGCTGCCTCGATACCCCCCTTTTCGGCCTCGGCCACTGGTTTTGCCCTGAATTTAAATGAAGTTGGTGGCAGCTGGGAACCCACATTTTACAATATGATTATACATAGAGTAGATGATGATAGCGATACGAGGAGAGCGACGCATAAGTTTATATTCTAGAGAATAGGGACTCGATAGTGCAAACAAGCGCTATTCTCGAGGCGGCAAAGTCTTATAATTGTTTTTGTTTTCTATATTGTGTCATTCATCATTTTGACCTGCATTTTATGGATATAAAAATAGTCTAGCCATTTTCGGCTAGTCTACTATTATCTGCTTATACCCAATCACACACTCATGTACACCTACCTCATTCGTTGTCCCGAACGCTGTGGCTATCAGTTCTCATACATACATCGGAAGCTCTCTTTCAGAATACAAAGTTTCATCGGATGTGGCCTGACTGCGCGTTCAGATTCAATTTCTCATTTTAAGACTACATTTACATCGTCCCCTCGGGTCACTCCTCAAAATCTACTCTCTTGATCAAGTTATAAAAAGCTTCCCCTTGTTTTTGGGCAATTGTCAATTCTAATTCGGAAGGCTCGCGAGTTGCTTTCCCATTAGCGATGACGCCTGCACCCCAGGGCGACCCTGAATGATGTAATGAAGATGCGATATGGGTGCACAAGAAAGGTACTTACCTCCATGAACCTCTTCAATATTGCTCAGTTCTTCCATGGTGTACTTATATCCCAGTGGAACAAATACTATCCCTTGATGAACTAATGTTGTGATCAGTGTGAATCCGGTCTCTTCCTGTCCACCTCCTAGACTGCCTGTGGAGACAAAGACACCAGCAAATTTTCCCGAAAATGAACCCTGACTCCACTGTTTTCCAGTTTGGTCCCAGAGTGCCTAAAACGAAAAACTGTGATCAATGCCCTTCAGGCGAAAATAAAATGTAATTCAATATAACCTTGAACTGAGCGGGCATGTTACCGTATCGAGTTGGAATGCCGAAGAGGTAAGCGTCGTGGGACTCGAGCGTATCGGGTGAGGCAATAGGATATTCACTTGTCATCCTATCCTCAGAAACACGCATTTTTTTCAGCACATCTTCTGAAAGCGTTTCCCGAACTCTGTTCTCAGAAATATTGGACCACCGCCTGTATCAAGCCGGAAAAATATCTTGCTTACTGGTAGATGGTTGCTGTCCCACCCGCTGCCTCAATACCCCCTTTTTCAGCCTCGGCCACTGGCTTTGTCTTGAATTTAAATCGAATCGGCGGTAGCTTGGAGCCTACGTTTTGCAATATGATCATGCATAGAGTAGACAATGATAGCGATGCGAGGAAGGCGAGACATTGCGAATAGACGATCTGATCACTTATCTCTGGTCATGAACAAAATAAATTTATACTTCACAAAGTCTCAGGTGTCTTGGAGATCCCCTGATCCACCCAACCATGTCTCAATCTCAGATCAGGCTATTTATTGGATGACAACAGAAAGCTGACATCATATTATTTTTTCTACATAGGTATCTTCTCATCGAAAAAAAGGGTTGGGCACGAGCAGATTTAAACCTTGAAAGCTTTGGAGACAACACCGTAGAAATGTTTTCCTTGATTTTGAGCCAATTCTAGTTCGAGCTTGGACGGCATTCGTGAACCGTCGGTACCCGCAAACGTTCCAGCACCCCATGGAGAGCCTATTATTAAAAAAATAGAAAATTAAAAAGTCAGGTATTTCTCAAAACTTCCAAACATGACGAGATCGTACCACCGCGGACCTCTTCCAGATTAGTAAGAATGGACATTGAAGTGCCATAACCCAAGGGTACGTAGACCATTCCGTGATGAGCGATTGTCGACATCGTGCTCATGGCAGTTGATTCTTGGCCTCCTCCCAACGAGCCAGAAGAGATAAAAAGGCCTGCGTATTTTCCTATGAGCGTACCATTGAACCACAGAGAACCAGTAGCGTCCCAGAATGACTGTAAAAAAAATCAATCAATCCAATGAAGTAAATGACCTCGATGGGTATGGTGCTGTACCTTCCATTGAGCTGGCATGTTACCGTAACGAGTAGGGATACCAAATATGAAAGCATCGTATAGGGCCAATTCGTTTACATTTACAATTGGATAGTCAGGCTTGGGAGGTGCTTTGATAAGTGTAAGGATCTCAGGTCCGAGCGTCTCAGAGACTCTGAGGTTTCCATAAGTGATGAAATCATGAACGATGAGAGTATAGGACAGACTGCAGAATCGTCGCTTGTCCGCCAGCAGCTTCAATACCGGCCTTGACAGCCTCAGCCACTGATCACGATAAGCCATCATACAGGCAATCGGGATGAGAAAGACTCACTGACGCCGATGTGGCCGTAGAGAGTGTAGATGATGATGGCAATTTTGGGACCAGACATTTTCTAGATGAGGGAGAAGGAAAAGAGCACTAGAATTTGCGTTCCACGCCTTAGCTTATATCAATTTCCGGACTAATCTTGGTGGACTGATAACAGCGTATATCTTTGGAATCGCGCATGATAAGATAATCCGAAGAGTCTTGTTCGCGACCACTCAATACATTCGATACAAAAATAGGTCTCAAGAAGGCCCATTGGAAGCAAGTCTATGTCCTTAATTGGTTATACCACAGATAATTATCATCTATAATCGGATGTTATCCTATCTCCACACTACGCATATTTTTATGCCATCTTGTTCTTGGGGTTGCACTTACATACTTGCATTGCCAGTATACATACGGCCGGTCATATCGGTTCATTTCCCACAGGTTAGCTCGTCGTCATAGCGGGGAGATACGTGGAGATACGTGGTAACACGAGTGCAGGCCCGACTCAGAATGAACTTTCTTTCCTTTCCGTCTTACGGCCGAAAGCTCCTGTGGTCAAAGTCCGAACAGAGACTGATCATTTTGTGATTGATACAGGAACGTAACCAAGGCCTCAAGAAGAGAAACAATTCACAACGTGTTCGAGACCCGTATGGAATCGATCCCTCAGACGTCCAATTGGAGAGTTTGAGCGGCCTTCCTCGCATTGTTACGTAAAACTTCGACCTGCAGCTCAAGGTTTCTGATCTTCTCCCGTGCTTCGCGTAACTCCGCATCCAAACGCATATTCTCCTGCTTCAAAGCCGGAGATGCCTGTGGTATAGGATGTGCTCTAGTCAGTAAACTAACCTAGATATCGTGAATACACACCTCGTCGGTTGAGTCGGTTGAGTTTCGGAGCTCGCTAACCACCGGTTTTGATGCAGCACTCGGAGGTGAAACTAGGGACGAAGGGGAAGGTTGAACTGAACTTGGAACTGGAACTGAGGCTGGAGCTGGGGCTGGGGCTGGAACTGGGGCTGGAACTGGGGCTGGAACTGGGGCTGGGGCTGGGGCTGAAACTGGAGTCGAAACTGGGGCTGGGGTTGGCGCCGGAGCTAGTGGTGAAGGTTGAGCGCCAAACGAGCTGGAGCCATCACCGAGATTGATGAGGTTTACTGGAGCTATTTTTCCGTTAAAAAACTCAGACGCTGAAAGTGAAGGCTCCAGTGAGGGGGCAGGAGGGAAAATATCTGCTTGGAAACTATCAGCCTACAAAGAGTCAGTATATCCGGGATCGACGACACGATTCAAGTTGAATCACCTTCCGTGGAACAATAAAGGCAATCGGTTCGATGGTGGAGGAATACAGCTTGTAAACACGAGCGATTTCACATTCTTCCACATTGAGAGCGCGGCGTGGCAGGAAACAGGCGCCGCGTTGGGGTTCTGAAGATTTGTATTCGGCAAGAGGGAAGAGAGTTTCATTCTCGCATTCATAGTAACGAATGTTGCCGTCACTATATTGACAAAGTAAACTCCGTCAAAGGCAATATAAGGTAACTGACCCACCCCTTGCCGGCCACGAATAGAATATTGTTATCGGACCAAAAGGGCATGAGCACACCAGCTGACTGGTCAATCGTTGTCATTCTTAGATTCTCGAGACTGCCAGAGTCCCAGATCCCGACTTGACGGTCGGACATTTTGCTAAACCCTGTCGATGCGATTCTGCCGTGTTCTCCCATCCAAACTAGCCGTGACCCCTTGATGCCAGTGTGCCCGTCAGCAATACGGACAGGTTGCCCGCCAGTCCGAGGGTCAAAAATCCTCAGCTTGCGGTCCCGACATGTAGTCGCCAATAAAGATCCAGTGGGATTGAAAGTAAGACTTTGAATAGTATCACCGTGGCCAGAGAGCTCGATGCGTGAGCTCTCCGGAGACGCTAGATCCCAGAGCTTGATGGTATGTTCGCCGGATACGGTGGCAAGGACTTGAGCAGCAGTGGGGTGGAAGCGGACCTGGCCAATCTTGCGAGATGACGCATCAATACGGAGAACAGGGTCAAAATCTTCAGGAACCCATCCTTCGGTTCCCCAGCCGTCAAAAAGAGTAGGCTCAACCTTCCAGATCATGGCTTTGCCATCTTCACCGCCGGAAGCGACGATGGTATCGTTGTGGGGAGACCAGTCTGTATCTAGCACGGGGGCCGAATGACTGCGTGCCAAAGGGAGCTGATCTGGTAGCTTGTGAGGAAAGCCATTGATGCCATGGAAGGGAGAGGGTAAGGGAAGAATGGCAAAGGCGCCGCCTCCTGAGGCGTTCCAATTCACACTAAGGTATTGCTAGTGATAATAAATGACAAGATACTCTGAGGGAAAGAATGCTTACTCCAGAGGCAGAGATAAGATTTGTATCCCATGCACTATTCGTTACCTTGACATTTTCCATGTTGTGCTCCTTCTTTGCCGGCTGCCCGAATACATGTCTGGATCGTTTCAGCTACCACAATCTATGAAAAATCAGAGTCTGCCTCACCGGTACTTTGAAGACCTGACAAAGCGTGACATATTGTAGGGGAGACAAATACGATGAGCTTCACGATCGCGTTAGATCGCGTTACGTAACAATTATTATTCTGACCATGGCTCTTCTATGTGCTTCCTCCATCCTTCGCGCAAGATACCCCTTCTGCCTGCTCAGTGCCAGGAGAATTGCTACAGAGGCAGGGCAGGTATGTCTCCAGTTTTTTTGGTCTGCATTCGCTCAATTTTCGCGCAGCTGAGGCGAACAGGCCTGTACGACTTTCATGTTGAAAATGGTGCCAAGATGGTCCCTTTTGCCGGCTATTCTATGCCGCTATCATATGCGGACGTCGGCCAGAGTGAGGCACAAGCTATTATCGTCTTCGAAACAAGTCCTCAATTCTCTCAGTCGCCAGTCACAACCATGTACGGCGTGATGTAGGCCTTTTCGATGTGGGCCATATGGTCCAGTCAAAGTATGGTTGTGACATTGTATCAGCTATTCCTGATGTTCAATTCATCTGCATAGTTTCCGAGGAAAAACCGCCACCGAATTCCTAGAATGGCTTACTCCCTCTTCGCTCTCATTGTTAGCCCCATACTCATCAACCCTATCTGTCATTCTCAACGAAAATGGAGGGATAATTGATGACACTGTCATTACGAAACACGCCACAGATGCCTTCTATGTTGTGACTAACGCCAGCCGCAGAGACAGAGATCTTACTTGGTTCAAGCAAAAGCTGGAGGAGTGGAACGCCAGCGAGAAAGCGCAAAACGGACGCGTTGAAATGGAGGTCTTGGAGAACTGGGGCCTGCTTGCATTACAAGGTTCAACTACAGCTTTTGTCGTGACTGTGGTTCTATTGTTAATATTCTTTCAATTTCCCAGGACCTAAAGCAGCGCCGTACCTTCAAACTCTCACATCATATGACCTGCGTGGTCTGACATTTGGAAAATCCGCTTTTGTGCCGATTGAAGGTTTTAATCTTCACGTTGCCCGAGGTGGGTACACGGGAGAAGATGGCTTTGAGGTAACAAGATCCATCGGAAACATCTCCATCTAATGAAACACTCTCCTAGATTTCGATACCCCCATCGCAAACTGTGGAAGTAGCCAAGCTTCTATCCAAGTCCCCTGTCCAACTCACTGGCCTCGGTGCGCGCGACAGTCTGCGACTGGAAGCGGGCATGTGCCTTTACGGTAATGACCTTTGTGAAGATACAACTCCAGTCGAGGCCGGGCTGAGCTGGGTAATTGGCAAAGATAGAAGGGAGAATGGAAACTTTATTGGTGCTGAAACAGTTCGAAAGCATCTGAAAGATGGCCCCCCGCGGCGTCGCGTAGGAATGATAGTCTTAGGTGCACCGGCTCGCCGTACGTATCCCTCTACAGCGGGAACTCCTTATCTGACATGCTGATTAGAGCACGCCAAAATATTTGCTCCGATTACAAACGATTTACTTGGTCAGCATTGATGTGATGAAGGTTGTTGGATTAAACTTAACCTCGCGTCTCAGGTACGGTCACGTCAGGTATTCCAAGTCCAACCTTGAGAAATAACATTGCCATGGGATATGTGAGAACCGGTTGGCATAAGAAAGACACAGAGGTAGAAGTTGAAGTCCGTAGCAATAGACAAACAGCACTATTGATTCCTATGCCATTCGTGAAAACGAACTATTGG
>Ga0153946_1000168_pt1 | contig 26705 bp, 26 predicted proteins | sample TSNJ030MetaG_FD_104751 | JGI IMG/M metagenome (GOLD analysis project Ga0153946, IMG submission 104751) | Attine ant fungus gardens microbial communities from New Jersey, USA - TSNJ030 MetaG | ecosystem: Host-associated > Fungi > Mycelium > Unclassified | place: USA: New Jersey, Wharton State... | reverse complement strand
GGGTTCAGCGGTTCTTTCCAAAGATATTAGCTATGTTAAGTATATGGATTCCCCTGATGCCGCGCCGGATTTGAACGGCAATTATTCTGCCCTTTCGGTGGTGGATTTCAGCATTGTTCCTCATTCGACTAATTTCCCATTTAAGAAAACTGCCGAGAAAACTATAAAAGAGTTTTCCAAAACGCTTGATATTAGAGCAATCAGCAACAATCAGGTCATTACCGTTGATGGTGATAAAGTGGAAATGCTTACAGTCAAAAAGAAATAATCAACGGATAAGATATTATACTACTTCATGATTAGGAAGCAACCGTATTTTACTCTGTTTGAATATCTCGAAATCATGGATAGAACCCTTTGCTTCATTGATGGATATCATTTTACCATTTAGGCCATCAATTACGATCAAGTCTTTGATTGTGTGACATTTTTGCTTTCCGGAGTAAGATTCTTAAAGTTTGCTCAACCCAATCCACGGCTTCACAGATTCGCTGTTTGAGGACCCCATAATCAAACGCGATAGTTTCCATCGTTCGGTGGTCATGGTAGTAACCGAGCATGATCATTAGCATATCAAGCACGCTAAGTTTCCGCTTCCGTCCGCCTTTTTTGCGCGCGTTCAAGAATGGCAAGCATCACGTCAAAGGTTGCTTTGCGTACTCCAAACAGCACAAGGTATTTTTCTTCTGCTAGATTTTCTATGCGTGTTTTATTATCCATAATCTGGTTTATAGCACATTATGTCGTCATTCGCAAGTTTTAGGACAGGTCTAATGTACAAGCCTATCAAGAAAAGAGGAACGTTACATAGATGAAAGTGGGGGCTGTTGCACCAACACCTGAGCGGGTGGAGGCGCAACGGCCCTCCTTAAAGAAAAAACAGCAATGCAACACGAAGCGGAGGGGTGAGCCCACTGGATTGGATTGCATTGTTGTTCAGTAAGGCCAAATACATCCGGGGCTTGAATTTGATTGCCCGGGAAACGGATGGGGAACGGCAGTACTACCTGTTCAACGCCCACGGGGATGTTGTCCAGGCCCTGGTTGAAGGTACAGGAAATTTGTGGTATCATGACTACGACGCGAATGTTAAATACGCTGACTTTCGGGATAGTGACGCTGAAAATGTTGATGCTGGGGGGCAGAAGCTTTATGGGATTTAAGGATAAGAAAGATAACAAGGTTTGTCTTGATAATATTTTATCCGACCGCTACTGCTTTATAAAAGAGTTGCCTGACTGGATACGGGCATCGATGCCCTTTTCAAAGCAATGGAAGGCGTTGTTAGATATTTGCGAACAAAGCACTGCCTGTTTTGGCAATCGTTTGCGGGATTATGAGGTAGTGGACGCAAATGCGGATATAAGGGCTTGCTGGGATACCGGTATCACACACTATTGTTGCGGACTGTTCCGTTATGATGACATTACGGTCAATTATTCCAGTATGTCCCCTAACGGAATCCGGCGTATTATGGATTCCGGCTGGTTCGGATTATTAGAGAATCGAGCGAAAGAATCCATTTTCAGTAAGAAGATGTCTGATAATATATTTGAGAAAAAGGCCATGGACTCCATTATTCATGCTTTTGAGGAGAACTATGAAGCTTTATCGCAATTCCGCGATAAAAATCTCGGTATAGTATATGAACAGCTATATAAACAGACAAACAATCCCTTTTTAAGCTATGCCGCAAAAAAGCTGCGTGGTGAGGAACTGCCTAAAAATATTGTTATCGCATTTCCAAACCCAAGGGTTGGGTTTGATCCCTATTGTTCTAACGGCGGTGCATTTGCCATTGTAACAATGAATAATGACTGCCCGGTTGAAATTAATGAATGCGATGAATTGGGCAACTCCATATTCCGCACATTGGAAAATCAATAAGCTTTCTCCGGCTCGGCGGAAAGGGCCTTCCCCGGACGGCGCAGCCGGGAGAAAATCCATTTGAAGTCCCGGGGGGAGACAATGCCCAGGGCGAAGAGAATGACGCAAAACAAGGCGACGGCCAGGGTGACCCCCGCGATGGTGGCCTGCCACATCCCCATGTGGGGGGAAAGCAGGTAGTTGTACGCCAACCTCGCCATCTGCCCTGTTACCAACGCCGCCAGCCCCGGCTTCAGCACCCAGTCGCCCAGCTTCAGGCGGATGTGGGTGACCTTGAGCAGCCGGTACAGGTTGAGCAGGGGGGTGTAGAGGTTGCTGATCATCACCATGAGCATAAAGCCCTTAGCGCCGCTGTAGGGGATGAGCACATACACCAGCGCGATGCGCAGCACCGAATCGGTGACGCTGTAGCGCAGCGAGCTCACCTGTTCCCCCAGCCCCTGCAAAATGCTCACCGTCACCATCTCCACACACATAAATGGGCAGAGCCACGACAGTGCGCGCAGCATCTCCCCCACCTGCGCGTCCTTGTAGATAATCTCGCCCAGCTCGCCGGAAAAGCTCATGAAGACGCACATCACGAACATGCCAACAATGGAGGTGTAGCGCAGTATGGTGGAGATGGTGTTCTCCAGCCGCGCTTTGTTGCCGGTGGTGTGCAGCCGCGAGATCTCCGGCGTCAGGGTGACCACAAAGGCGCTGAGCAGCGAGAGGGGAAAGGTAAGCAGCGGCATCACCATGCCCTTGATGCTGCCGTATTCGCCGGTGGCTACGTCCTCCTTGCCGCTGAACTTCTTGAGGCCCGAGAGGATGAGCACATCCTCCAGCAGCCGCAGCGCCGAGCGCGCGTAGGAGGAGACGGACACCGGCACGGCAAAGCCCAGGATTTTGCGGGTGACACCCTGGATATCCGCCTTTGCGCGGTGCCGCTCATGGGTGCGCTCCCAGAGAAAGCCCCCCAGGGAATAGAGAAAGCACACAACCTCCCCCACGGTGATGCCCAGCACCACCAGCGCGCAGCCATACTCCAGCCCCTTAGGCAGCCAGTAGCCCATGAGACCGACGATAAAAGCCATTTTCACAAACTGCTCCACCACCTGGCCTGTGGCGGGGTTGCCCACCTTGCGCCGGGCGATAAAATAACCCCGCAGGCTGGAGCTCACCGACATCAAGGGCATGCCCGGCGCCAGCAGGCGCAGCGAGAGCACCGTGCGCGGCTCCTTGAGAATATACACCCCGATGGGCTCGGCAAAGACAAACATCACCACGCCCACCGCACAACTGATGAGCAGCGAGATCCCCACCGCGCGGCGCAGGATGCGCAGTCCGTTTTGCGGCTTGCCCCGGACCAACTCCTCCGCCACCAGCTTGGACACCGCCCCGGCAATGCCGGAGGTGGCCACGGTGGCGCACAGCCCATACAGGGAGAGGATCAGCGTGTACACGCCCATCCCCTGTGCCCCCATGGTGTTGGAAAGGTAGATGCGGAACACAAACCCCAGCATCCGCACAAAAATGGAGGACGCGCTGAGTATCAGCGTACCCATCACAATATTTTGTCGTTTCATCCTCTTCCCCATCCCCATCTCCCCAAAAAATGGGGGCGGCAGCCGCCGCCCCCTTGGTAATGTATATTGGGGAAGTCCAATTCTCATGACAGGGAAGATCGCCACGACAAACGCATGAAAGTCGAAAAAAGATGATGAATAATGAAAAATGAATGATTATGGTATCGCCCTTCGGCGATGAATGGAAAGACAAATGGGGGACTAATGCTTTAGTGTTTTATTTGGATTCATCCGCCGCAGCGGATTCCACAATTATTCATTATTCATTTTTCATTCATTCGTTTGTCGTGGGAAGTCACCGTTTTTAATCAGTGTCCAGTATAAATTTTATCCCCGCCGCCAGGTGCTGGGCGCGAACAGCAGCAGGATGGGGTACAGCTCCAGCCTGCCCAGCAGCATATCCAGCGACAGCACCAGCTTGCTCAGTGTGGAAAAGTCGTGGAAGCTGTTCATGGGGGCCACCATGCCAAAGCCGCAGCCCACGTTGTTCATAGTGGCGCAGACGGCGAAGAAGGTGGTCTCCATGTCCACATTGTCCAGGGAAATCAGCAGCATCGACGCGCCGTACAGGAGCATAAACAGGATGATGTACACAATGGTGTGGTGGACCGTCTCCCTGTCCACCTCCTTGCCGTTGAGGGTGACAATAGTCACCGAGCGGGGGCGCACAATACCGAACAGTGATCGCCGCGCCACCTTGAGCATGAGCATCACCCGCGCCACCTTGAGTCCCCCGGCGGAGGACCCGGCGCAGCCCCCGATAAACATGAGCAGCAGCAGAACCGTTTTGGAGAAGGTGGGCCACTGCGTGATATCCGCGGTGGTCATGCCCGTTGTTGTTATCATGGAGCCCACCTGGAAAAACGAGTGCCGCAGCGACTGACCCGGAGTGCCATACACCGTGCCCGTCAGGTTCAACGTGACCAGCAGGACGCCTACCGCGATGATACCCAGATACGCCCGCAGCTCGCCGTTTTTGCCGATGGCGTGAAAGTTGCGGGCAATGAGATAAAAATACAGGCTGAAATTGATGCCGCAGAGGATCATAAACGCCCCCACCACCATCTCCAGGTAGAGACTGCCGTAGGCGGCCATGGAGCCGCTGCGCACCGCAAAGCCGCCGGTGCCTGCCGTGACCATGGCGATGTTGACGCTGTCGAAAAGCGGCATGCCGCCCAGCAGCAGCAACACCGCCTCCAGCACGGTGAGCCCCACGTACACACAGTAGATGATGATGAGGCTGTCGCGGAGCCGGGGCACTATTTTCACCGGCGAGGGCCCGGTGCTCTCGGCCTGCATCACGTGGAAGCTGCGCCCCCCCGGCGTGGCCTGGATCACCGCCACCAGAAAGATCACCACCCCCACGCCGCCCAGCCACATGGTAAAGCTGCGCCAGAGCAGCAGCCCCCGGGAGACGGTATCGGTGTTCTCCAATATGGTGGCGCCGGTGGTGGTAAAGCCCGAAATGGTCTCAAAGAGGCAGTTGATGAAGGAGCCGCCCTCGCCGCTGAAAAACAGCGGCACCGCCCCCACCAGCGAGATGACCAGCCAGCAGACGCCCACCACAAAATAGCTCTCTTTGATATAGATTTTTTTGTTGTTGCGCTTCAAGGCGTAGAGCAATGTGCTCAGCGCCAGCGCGATGCTTATGGCCGCCACAAAGCCCCAGGCCACGCGGCTCTCGCCCAAAAAAAAACTGAGCGCCAGCGAGGGCAGCATAAACGCCGCCTCCACCCGCAGCACCAAGCCCAGGTAGTGGGCAATGGCCCGATAATTCATATCCGCTCCAACTCTCAAAGGAAGATATCGTTTAAATCATCCAGTGTCTCCAGGCTCAGCACCACCACGCTGTCCCCCTCCTGGACATAGTCCTTGCCCTTGGGGATGATGACCATGCCGCCGCGCACAATGACCGCAAGCAGGATGTTCTGGCGCAGCCGGAGCTTTTCCAGCGTGACGCCCAGATTTTTTGTGGAACCGGTGGCGGTAAATTCCAGCGCCTCGGTGCGGCCGTCGGCAATTTTGTAGAGTGTGGTGATGTTGCTGCCCAGCCCATCCTGCATGGTGCGCACATAGCGGGTGATCTGGTCGGCGGTGATGTGTTTGGGGCTCACCACGCTGCCGATGTTCATCTGCTCGGCGATGGACATGTAGTTGGATTTGCTGATTTTTGTGACGATTTTTGGCACCTTTTTTCCCTTTGCCACCATGGACATGATGAGGTTTTCCTCGTCCCGGTCGGTGAGGGCCACAAAGGCGTCCACGCCGTCCAATCCCTCGGACTCCAGCAGCTCGGCGTCCGAGCCGTCGCCGTGGATGATGGTGGCCCGGGGCAGCCGCTCGCACAGTGACTCGCAGCGCTCCAAGTCCCGCTCCACAATCTTCACCTGGAACACCCGGTTCTCCAGGAGTATTTTGCCAAGGTAGAAGCCGATTTTGCCGCCGCCCACAATCATCAGTGTGCGCACCTTGAAGTTGATGGTGCCCAGATAACGCAAAAAGGCCGGGATGCCCCGGTTGTCGCCGGTGATAAACAGCTTGTCCTCCCCCCGGATAACAAAGCTGCCGTTGGGTATGGTCACCGCGCCATCCCGCTCCACGGCACAGATAAGCACCTTTTCGTCGCTTTTAAAGGAGAGATCCATGAGCCGCTTGCCCACAATTTCCGAGTCTTTGGGAAGGCGGTACTCGATCATCTCCACCCGGCCCCTGCAAAAGGTGTCCACCTTCAGCGCCGAGGGAAACTTGATGACCCGCGCCACCTCCCGGGCCGCCTCCAGCTCGGGGTTTATCACCAGGCTGAGCCCCAGCTCCTCCCGCAGCAGATGGTGCTGGCTCAGGTATTCGGGGTTGCGCACCCGGGCAACGGTGCGCTTAACGCCCAGGGAGCGGGCCATGAGGCAGCTGAGCATGTTCACCTCGTCCCCGGAGGTTGCCGCGATGAGCAAATCCGCGTCGGGAACGCCCGCCTCAATGAGCACGTCGCGGCTGGCGCCGTTGCCCCGCACCCCCATGACGTCCAGGGTGTTCACCAGATGGCCCAGGGCCTGGGCGTTGTTGTCGATAACCGTGATGTCGTGGTTTTCCGCGTTGAGCTGCTCCGCCAAGGTGTACCCAACCTTGCCGTCACCCACTATGACGATATTCATAATGCCCGCAAACCGCCTCTCAAAAAGCACGATGGCTGTCTCAAAACACGGTTTGCCCAGTGGTCAATCCCTACATATTGTATATCTGACCGTTTCTAACATACAATTTGCAGGGAGCGACGACCTCGGCGCTCCGTATTGGGACAGCCCCTGCTTGCGTATTCAGCGCGCCCGTATTCAGCGCGCCTCTATTTCTCCACGACCCATTTCTTGATCTTGGACTGGAATTTGGCGTCCTCGGTCACAACCATCACCGGCTTGCTATAGTCCAGGGCGATCAACCCCAAAATGGATTTTGCGTCGGCAATTTGCCCGTCGGGAGCGTGCACGCCAATTTCTCCCTCACAGGTCCAGGCAATGTTCATAAATTCACGGAGATCCTCGGCGGTGGTCAGCTTAACATTGATTATCATACTATGCCTCCTTTATAATTATCCCCTACAGTATAGCACAATTTTCCAAACTTACAAGTATTCGTATTCATTTTTGCAAAAATACCCCAAACCCCCGATAGGTGTTGTAAACGTCCAGCTTGCTCACCACCTCCAAGGGCGCGTGCATGGAGAGAACCGGCACGCCGATATCCACAACGTCCGCTCCCAGGTTGGCGATATATTTCGCCACCGTGCCGCCGCCGCCGTGGTCCACCTTGCCCAGCTCGCCGGTCTGCCACAGCACCCCCGCGCCGTCAAAGACGCGGCGCATTTCCGCCATAAACTCGGCGGAGGCGTCGTTGGTGCCGTATTTGCCGCCGGAACCCGTGTATTTGGTGACGCACATGCCGTAGCCGATGTAGGCCGCGTTTTTCTTTTCCAGCACATCGGGGAAGGTGGGGTCGAAGCCCGCGTTCACGTCCGCCGAAAGGCACCGGCTGTTTTGCAGCACCGCGCGCCCCTCCACGCCGTGGGGCTTTGCCAAATCCTCGATAAAATACTCCAGAAAGCGGGACTGAAGACCGGTGTTGCCATCGCTGCCCACCTCCTCCTTGTCGGCGAAGACGTTGACCCAGGTGGTGTCCGGCGTCTCGTTGTCCAGGCAGGCCATGAGGGAGGTGTAGGCGCACACCCGGTCGTCGTGGCCGTAGGCGCCCACCATGGAGCGGTCCAGGCCCACGTCCCTGGCCTTGTGGGCGGGCACCAGCATCAGCTCCGCCGACAGAAGGTCCGCCTCCACAATATCGTATTTTTCATTGAGCGCGCGCAGGACGTTGAGCTTTACCTTCTCGCTGGCCTTGTCGTCCTTAAAGGGCAGCGAGCCCACCAACACATTGAGCTCCTCGCCGCGGATGCCGTCGCTGAGCTTGCGGTTGTTCTGATCCTTTGCCAGGTGGGGCAGCAGGTCGTTGACACAGAACACCATGTCGTCCTCGTCCTCGCCCAGACGCACGGGAATGGAGGCGCCGTCCTTTTTTACCACCGTGCCGTGGAGGGCCAGGGGAATCGCCGACCACTGGTATTTGCGGATACCGCCGTAGTAATGGGTTTTCAGCAGGGCCAGCTGCGCCTCCTCGTAGAGGGGGCGGGGCTTGAGGTCCAGGCGGGGCGAATCGATGTGGCTGGCGAGAATGCGCACGCCTTCCTCCAGGGGCCTTGTCCCCACCGCCGCGAAAATCAGGGCCTTGCCCCGGTTGTTCAGGTAAACCCTGTCGCCGGGGCGGTAGCGGGTGGCGGCGTCAAAGGGCGCGTACCCCCTCTGCTCCAGCAGCTTGATCGTGTAGTCCACCACCTCGCGCTCGGTTTTGGCGGCGTCCAAAAACGCCTTGTAGTCCTCGCTGAAATCAAAGGCCCACGCAATTTCACTATCCTCCATGAGCGCGCCGTTGTTTTCCGGCTTGTAGACCAGTTGCTCCGCCAGCAGCTCCCCCGCTGTCTTTTCTTTGTTGTCCGCCATGTTCATTACCCTTCCTTTCGATAGGCAACAGGTGCCTATATTATTTCATCTCAGCTCCAGCTCTCAAAATCGTAGAGGGCTTCATAGACGCGCTGGGTCTGTTTCACCTTGGCCACATACCGCTTTGTGTCGCCAAAGGGGATGTTGTCGATAGTCTCTCCGTCCTGTGAGTACCTGGGATTCTGGAGCCACGCGTTGGCGTGGCCCCACCCCGCGTGATAGCCGCACAGGGCGTTGTCCACCGAATCAAAATCGTGAAGCAGCATCGCGAGGATCATGGTGCCGTACTGGATGTTTTTGTCGCTCTGGAACAGGTCCTCGTACCGGACCTCCGGGGAGCCGCCCATGCGGTCCTGCGCCCACTCAAAGGTTTTCTCGGTGATCTGCATCAGTCCCCGGGCGTTCTCGCTGGATTCCACATCGGTGCGAAAGCCGCTCTCGGTGCGGATGACGGCGAAAATCAGCGCGGGGGGCACATCATAGCGCGCGCTGTATTCCATCACGGCTTCCTTGTAGGTAACAGGATACGCGGTTTTGTAGAAATAAATATAGGCCGCCCGGAACGCCAGTCCGGCCAGGACAATTCCCGCCAGATACAGCGCCAGCGCACCGGGAAAACCGCGGGATTTCGATGTCTGCATTACACCACTCCATTCCTGCCGATACCAAGGAACTCCAGCATCTCCAGCACCCCCACCCGCAAGGCGCTCAAATCACCGCTGTTGTCGATAATATAATCCGAGTGGGAGGTGTAGTACTCGTCGGAGAGCTGGGAGTTGATGCGGTTGTCCGCGTCCAACTCGCTGAGTCCGTCCCGGGCGATGATTCGCTGCTTTCGCAGCTCCCGGGGCGCCATCACCGACACCACCTTGTCGCAGTAGGCGTTGGTTCCGCTCTCAAACAACGTGGGGGCGTCCAGAAAAATCACCGGAACCCCCGCGTTGCACAGCTCCCGCAGCTGGTCCATGATCTCCTCCTTGATATACGGAAAGATGATTTGGTTGAGCTTCTTGCGCTTCGCCTTGTCCGCAAACACAATGGAACCCAGCTTGCGGCGGTTCAGTGTCCCGTCGCTTTCCAGAATTTCGATGCCGAATTCCAGCGCCAAATCCACCAGGCATTTGCTCCCCTTCATCACAACCTGCCGGGCCACAAGATCCGCGTCCAGCACCTTGTAGCCGCGATTGACCAGCAGATTGCTCACAATGGACTTTCCCGCGCCGGTCTGGCCGGTGAGTCCCACAATAACACTTGTCTGTCCCATACCTTCATCCTTTGACTTCCCGGCCCTCCGGGCTTCCGCCCGGTCCATTGTATTCGCATCCGGCTTTGACACAGCAGGCTTTGCCGGGGGGGTAACCTCACCGTATTGATATTTGCCATTGCGTATGGAGTACGTATAGTGAATCAACTGTAAAAAAATTGATTCCCTATACGTATAGAGTAATAGTATATGTATGCCGTTCCGCTTTAAACATGCGCGGTTTTGCGGGGCGCGTTTACAGGGTTATCTCCCGAAAGGCGGCGGCCCGCACCAACCGGTTGTACACCGCCAGCCCCAAGCCCCGGGGACTGGGACTGCGGGCATACACGTCCTTGGCCCCCCGGGCGTCCAACTCCCGCAGAGCGCCAAAGAGCTGCCGGGCCTGTCCGGCGGGGTCATCCTCTCCGCCATAGCCGACGCAGGGAACGGTCAGCCGGGGCAAATCCTCGTCAAAGGCCAAGGCAAATACGCCCTCCCCCGCCTTTTCCGCCACAAAGGACGCAAAGCGCGGGAAGTCCGCGTGGACCAGCACAACGGTTGCCTTTGGCGCGTAGTGCTTGTATTTCATACCCGGCGACGACACCGGGGCCGATTCGTCAATTTGACTGTTCACCGCTTTGTCCACCTCCAGCTCGCCCAGCGCCTCCCGCAGCTCCTCCCGTGTCACGCCGCCGGGGCGCAGCAGGCGGGGAACAGGTCCCTCCAGGGTGACCACGGTGGATTCCACCCCCACGTCGCAGGGGCCGCCGTCCACAATGAGATCCACCCTACCCATGAGGTCCTCCACGCAATGCTCCGCGGTGGTGGGGCTGGGCTTGCCCGAGAGATTGGCCGAGGGGGCGGCAACGGGAAGGCCGCTTTCCAGCAGAATCCCCCGGGCCACGGGGTGGCAGGGCATGCGCAGGGCCACGGTATCCAGCCCCGCACTCACCGATGGGGGGATGAGCTCCCCCTTGGGCAGGATGATGGTCAGCGGTCCGGGCCAAAAGCGCTCCACCAGCTTTTCCGCGGCGGCGGGCACCCGGCGCGCCAGCCGGTACAGCTCCTCCCGCCGGGCGATATGCACAATGAGCGGGTTGTCCTGGGGCCGTCCCTTGGCGGCAAAAATCCCGGCGACAGCCTCTTCGTCCAGGGCGTTGGCGCCGATGCCATAGACGGTCTCGGTGGGCATCACCACCAGGCCCCCGGCACAAATCACCCGGGCGGCCAGGCGAATGCTGTCCCGGCATTGCTCCCCGCCAAATGCCCGGACCACCTGTGTTTGCCTGTTCAAATGCGCAACCCCTCTTCGCCTATGTTCTGGCTGGCCTGAAGCTTTTCGGCTTGATCGTAGGTGTGCAGCGCGTCCAGAACCTCATCCAGATCGCCGTTCATAATCTGCTCGATCTTGTACAGCGTCAGTCCGATGCGGTGATCGCTCACCCGTCCCTGGGGGAAATTGTAGGTGCGGATGCGCTCGGAGCGGTCGCCGGTGCCCACCTGCAGCTTGCGCTGGCTGGCGATTTTGGCGTTTTGCTCCTGGAGCGTCTTCTCGTACAGCCGCGAGCGCAGGATCTTCATGGCTTTGTCCTTGTTTTTGTGCTGGCTGCGCTCGTCCTGGCACTCCACCACAAGTCCCGTGGGCAGGTGGGTGATGCGTATGGCGCTCTCGGTTTTGTTGACGTGCTGGCCGCCCGCCCCCCCCGCCCGGTAGGTGTCGATTTGTAAATCGCCGGGGCTCAGCTCCACCTCCACATCCTCCACCTCGGGCAGCACCGCCACGGTGACGGTGGAGGTGTGCACGCGGCCCTGGGCCTCGGTCTCGGGCACCCGCTGTACCCGGTGGACGCCGCTCTCGAACTTCAGCCTGGAGTAGGCCCCCTCCCCCTCAATGGAGAAGCTGACCTCCTTAAAGCCCCCCAGCTCGGTGGGGCTGGCGTTTAATATCTCGGTTTTCCAGCGCTTGGTCTCGGCGTACATGGTGTACATGCGGTACAGGGTGTTTGCAAATAAAGCCGCCTCGTCGCCCCCCGCGCCGCCGCGTATCTCCACAATAACGCCCTTGTCGTCGTCGGGATCCCGCGGCAGCAGCAGCACCTTCAGTTCCCCCCCAAAGGTCTCCAGCTTCTGGCGGTTTTCGTGGTACTCCTCCTCGGCCATGGCCTTGAAGTCCTTGTCCAGCCCCCCCTCGTCCAGCAGCTCCCTGGCCTCCTCCATGGACGCCTTGGCCTTCTCATACTCCCGGAACTTATCCACAACGGGAGTCAGCGTCTTCAGCTCCCGCATCAGCGAGGTGTACAGCTTGTTGTCGCCCACCGTCGCCGGATCCATAAGCTTTTCATTGATTTGTTCGTAGCGCTCCTCGGCGCTTTTCAGCTTGTCGAACATCTTTCCACCGCCATCTATCGTATTGTTGAACGGCAGGGGTATGCGCTCCCCCCGCGCCTGTCGTCATTGCCTGTCTTCCTGGTGTTCAATGCGCTTGATGTTTTTTTCGCACTTTACCCGGGGCACCATTACCTCCCGGCCGCAGCCGGTGCAGCGAATGCGAAAATCCATGCCGGAGCGCAGCACCAAAAATGTATTGGCGCCGCAGGGGTGGTTTTTCTTCATGGTCAATAGGTCGCCTACCCGCACGTCCATAAAACACAGTCCCCCTTACAAACAACAGTATTCTATATTATACCAGATACCAGAAAATAATAGCAAGGGCGAATTAAGATTGCGAAAACATTATCAATATCAAGGGCGAAAAATTAAGACTTTGCAGGGCAAGCTATTATAACAATTCCTTAATAAATACAAACAAATTTGCACGGTCGAAAGGAAATGCGACAATGCGTACAACCATCTATTGCACCTTCGATTCCCCCGCTCAGGCGGGTTTGGCCGCAAACCGGCTCCAATCCGGAACCAGCGGCGTGTACAGCGTTCAATATGTGGTGGGCCCGGCGGCTTCCCCCGGGTGCCTGGGCGGCCGTCACACGCCGCCCGGCGCCTGCAACGCGGCGGTGCCCACGGCGTGCTACCAGCCCCGGGACGGGGACGCCGTCACGCTGAAAATTGTCTGTGACGACGCGGCGGGCGGCGGTGTGACCACCCGCCTGTGCGCGCTGGACGCCAAACGGATATACAGCGAATAGCCTTATAGCATTATAGCTTTAAAGTCCTGGAATGATTCAGCGGACAGATGAATATACTTGGTAACAGCATGGCAGTGCTCATCCAAAGGCGCGGTTGCACGTGCAAAAAAGAGGAGGTTAATGGGATATGACAAACGCATATTTGCCAGAAGGAATGCTGGCGGATACACCGGAAAACCAATCGGCTCTGCGCAATCCCGCCGCATTGCAAGACGCGATGAACCAGGGCCGGATTCTGGAGGCAAGGGCGCTGGTCTGCGATTCGCAGCACAACCTCATTGTGGACCTGGGGTGCTGCCGGGGGGTGATTCCAAGGTTGGAGACGGTTGTCGGCATCGACGACGGCAGCGCCAGAGACATCGCCATTATCTCCCGGGTGAACAAGCCGGTTTGTTTTTTTGTGACGGGCTTTGGCAGGGACGAACAGGACAATCCCATGGCCTTTCTCTCCCGCAAGCAGGTACAGAACCAATGCCGCCGCGAATTTGTGGACGCGCTGACTCCCGGGGATATTCTCGAGGCCCGCATCACCCATCTGGAGACCTTCGGCTGCTTTGTGGACATCGGGTGCGGCATCACCTCGCTGCTGCCCATCGACGCCATCTCCATCTCCCGCATCTCCCATCCCCGCGACCGCTTTCACACCGGGCAGGCCATCCGGGTGGTGGTAAAGTCCGTCGACGGGGAGGGGCGCATCACCCTGACCCACAAGGAGCTGTTGGGCACCTGGGACGAAAACGCCGCCGGGTTTTCCGCCGGGGAAACGGTAGCGGGGATTGTGCGGTCGGTGGAGCCCTACGGGGTGTTTGTGGAGCTCACCCCTAACCTGGCGGGTCTCGCGGAGCCCCGGGAGGGGGTCCAACCGGGGCAGCACGCCAGCGTGTACATAAAAAGTCTCATCCCCGAGAAAATGAAGGTCAAGCTCATTATCGTGGACGCCTTCGAGGCAAATTATGTGCCCACCATTCCCTACTATTATATCGAGGACGGCCACCTGGAGCGCTGGGTCTATTCCCCCGCCTGCTCCGAGCGCGTCATTGAAACGGTGTTCTCCGATACATAAATTGCCACCATGGCAGTGACAACAACACGGTTTGCAGTATAAAATAACCGGAAACCCTGTGAGAACGGGGCTCCCGGTTATTTTATATTCTTTTTTAAACCAATATTTTTAGTGACACAGTGTTACTTGTCAAACGTTTTTTATTCTGGTATGATGATAACATCACCTTGCTCCGCAAAGCCCATTCCCGCCAAGCATGGGCGTGCGGTGCTTTCATTGCTTTTTGTGCCTTGGCGGGAACGGGGGTTGCTATGGAATTTATCCGCGCACGCAGCGATGATCAGAAAAATATGCGGCTGAACCAAATTGTCCGTGCCGCGTTGGAGCTATATGAAACCACGCCCTTTGACAAGATTACCCTGGCCGCCATCGCGGGGCGGCTGGATTTTTCCCGCGCCAACCTGTACAAATACGTGTCGTCTAAAGAGGAAATCTACCTGTTCGTCGTCTCCAGCGACCTGGACGCCTTTGTGCAGGACGTGCTGGAACACTTCGAGGATGCGGAAAACCTCACCATAGAGGAGTTTGCCCGGCAGTGGTCGGAGACATTGTATCGCCACAAGAGATTGCTGCAGCTGTTTTCTGTGCTGTTTACCCTGATTGAGAAAAATGTGTCCGCCCAGTCCCTGGCGGTTTTCAAGCGGCAGATGTACGGCAGTATCGGGAAATTGAAGCCAATGTTTTCACGGCTGCTGCCGGACATGGCAGAGGAACAGGTCCTTCCCTTCCTCAATATTCAGCTGCACTATGCTGTTGGACTGTATCCGTCCACCATTCTCAACGAAATACAGCAGGAAGCTATTCGCATCAGTGAAATTCCCTTCCGGCTGGAGGACTTCGTCTCCGCCTTCGCCGGGTTTATCATTGTGATACTGAAAGGGCTTGCCAGGCTATAGTGAATCAACTTTAAAAATGGAAAAAAGAAAGAGGAGAAGTTGGTTTACTATAAACAGGTTCTAATAACAGGGACGCCAGGGGGCAAGCCCTACAGACATGCAATCTCGAACGTTTCAATCCTCCGCAAAGAATACATTTACACCGCTGTCTTTATATTTCGAGATAACGTCTATTTGCTTGCTGCTCATTTTCGCTTTCGAGTCGGTGATTATCCCTGTCATAAGGTTGTGCCTTATCACCCGGAATGACGATACCTTGCCAATTTTCGTGTGGTCTGCCAGCACAAATACACTGGATGACTGGTTGATTATATGTCGTTTGGCGTAAGGCTCCTCCATTGTGAGGTCTGTGAGCCCCTCCTCGTAGGAAAGAGCATTGGCTGAGATAAAACATTTATCCAGATAAATGCCCATATCCCCCTCCACTAAGCCATAATTGCTGAGTGTAAGCGACGATTTCCGCAGCGAGCCTCCGAGCACAATCACCTTGACAGCGGGAGAGGATGAGAATTGCAGGGCCACCATGATACTATTCGTCACCACAGTGATGTTCATTTTGCTAATGTGCGTACACATATGCAGCGTTGTGGTACTGGGGTCCATTCCAATGGTATCACCCTCTTGCACAAATGAGGCGGCTTTTTTTGCGATAAGCTGCTTGCTTTTTAGCTGAACGTTAAAACGCTCCTCAATGGTAAGGTCTTTAGAAAGCCCCAAAACGACAGTTTCTTCGGGAATAGATTGCTCCGCCTGTCCGGCAATTTTAACGCCGCCATAAACGCGAAATACTTCTCCGCTTTTTTCCATTTCCTCAATGTCACGGTGAATCGTCATATAAGAAACATCAAACTGCTGGGATAAATTCTTAATACCTACATAATCGTGTTTTTTAAGAATTTCCAGGATTTCGTTTCTCCGCGCATACGGCAACTTTTTCATTTAAACCGCCTCTCTAATGTTATTTACCTTGTCCATAAGAATTAAAGGCAAAATCATGCATTGCTGCAACAAGCCTGTCGTCGATCACAACCGGTTTTCCAATTGCCCGCGCCATATAATAAATCTGTGCGGTCATTTCAAGAACCGCAGATACTTTAAACGCGAAATCCATATCCGCGCCGATGCAAACAGCGCCGTGATTGGCGAGAAGGCACGCGTTTGCGTCCTTCCCCAACGCCGCAATACAGCTTTCCGCAAGCTCCATAGAACCGGGAAGCGCATATTCCGCTGTCTGCACCGAACCGCCCATAATTTGCGCCGCCTCGTCAATGATAGGCGGAATTGATTCCCGAAGGACGGCAAAAACCTGAGAATAAATTGGGTGTGTATGCACAACGGCGTTTATTTCGGGTCTCGCCGCGTAAATGCCGAGATGCAGGTCGGTTTCAATCGTTGGTTTGCGCGCACCCTCTACCAGCGTCCTGTCAAGCTTCATGACCACAATGTCATCCTCGTTTAAAATATCGTAGTCCAGGGCGCTGGGGGTCAAATACACAAGGTTTGTTTTGGGATCCCGGATGCTAATATTTCCCCAGGTTTCCACAGTTAGCCCGGAATGCAACATTTTTTTTCCCGCTTCAATAATTAGTTTCTTATACATTTATAAGCTCCTTTTCAATAATATATAAATTTCAATAAGAATGCAACTGTTTGTATTTCTTTAAAATTGCGCAACGATCACTCAAAGGCCGATAGCGAATCGTCTCCAACGACGCCTGGGCAATTTTCTTTAGATCAAGGTAACTCAATTCGGGCATTAAGTACGCTGCTTGTGCAAGTGCGTTTCCAATGGATGTGCACTCCATTCCACACGCAACGACATCTATACCGGAAATGTCCGCCGTTAGTTGGGCTGTTTTTTGATTTCGGGCGCCACCGCCAACGACGTAGACTTCGGAAAGCCGCGTTTTGCTCACTTCCGCGACATCAATAAGACCCTGGGCAAAGCTTGCCGCGAGAGACGTGTGCGCCGCCGAAACAATGGCGGGCCAATCCGGCGTCTGCGTTTGCCCTGTTTTAATCAGGTAATCCCCAATCGCCTTATCCATCCGCGGCGGATTAAAAAAGTCCGGATGGTTGACGTCAACCAGCAGGCCGCGGCCGGTATATCCCTCGGCAATGCTGTCAAGAGCATCCCATGATATGTCGCCGCCGTGCTTTGCAATATAATCGCGCCGCAATCTCTGCATGATAAACATACCGATGGAGTTTTTAAGCAGCATGATATGTCCGAATCCGGCAACCTCGTTGGTGAGTCCCTTGGCCAATACTTCATCCGTAACGGTGGATTTTTTACAGTGCAGCCCGATTAACGCCCAGGTTCCCTCACTGATGAAGGCGAAGGTCTCTTTGGGGGAAGGGGTTCCCAGAACAGCGCACGCGGTGTCGTGCGAGGGGACACATACGACAGGAATATTGTATGAAATGCCCATTTCCTCCAATATTTCGGGGAGGACATTCCCCACCGGCTTTCCATGTGTCCCGATGGGCGAGAAAATATCCGGGTCAATCCTCATCGCCTCGCATTGCGCCTTGCTGATTTCCATTGTGCGGGTATCCAGGAGCTGCGTTGTACTAATCTCCGAAACCTCGTTGAGCATTTTGCCGGTAAAAAAATAATTTAAAATGTCGGGGATCATCAGCAGCTTGTCACTGATCCGCAGCAGCTCCGGAAACTCCTCCCGCATGCCGCCCAGCATATAGACTGAATTAATCTTGTCCGAGAGGATGCCGGTGCGCAGGAACATCTCCCTTTGTACGGACGCGGACTGCTTTGCCATTTGTTTTTCGCCCATGGCATTGCGGTAACACAGCGGGTTCATCAGCATGTTTCCCCGCTTGTCAAACAGCGAGAAGTCGACGCCCCATGTGCAAATTCCAATGGAATCTATTTTCTCCGCCTGCTTTGCCGCCATGCGGATTCCATGCTTGAGCAAACGAAATATATGCATGATATCCCAGTAAAAATATTCCCCCAGCTTGACCATCTCGTTTGGTTCCTGCAAAATAGTCGTTGTTGTAATCACCTGCCCATCATACCGGCTAAGCAGCACACGAGTCGAGCTGTTTCCGCAGTCGCAGGCAATCAGGTTATACTGTTTATTCATTGCGCACCCTCCCTAAGCCCTTGATCGGCGCGAACGGATGGCTACCGCCAGCAGGAGGATTAGCCCCCAAAGCGCCATGTTGAGGTATGAACTGATTCTAAGCAGATTCAGCCCACTTGCAACAACCTGAAGAATTATCAGCGAGAGCGCAACCCCCGTCACTCGCCCGGCCCCGCCGTTGGGGTTTACGCCGCCAAGTACCGCAATGAGTACCGCTTGGAGCAAATAGCTTTCGGCATAGCCTGCTGCCGCCGAGTTGAAGCGCGAGGTTAGAAGAATAGCGGCAATTCCCACGAAGAATCCCGAAAACGCGTACGTCTTAAGAAGCATCCTTTTGACATTGACGCCCGAAAATTCGGTTGCGACGGGGTTGGAGCCGTACATATAGATCTGAGAGCCCAGAGGCAGCAGCTTTAGAGAAACGGCCATAATAGCGCCGCAAATAATAAAGACGGCTAAAGGCATGGGAATTGGGCCCAGCGTTCCGTTGCCGATAAATAAAAAGCTGGGGGGATACCCTGAAATAATTTCCCCTTTTGTGAGGATAAGGCATATTCCATTCATCAACATCTGCGTTCCAAGGGTTGCAAGCATCGCCGGAACACGGAAATTTGCAATTACAATGCCATTTAGAACGCCCACCGCAATGCTGACAAGTACCCCTGCAGCCATGATTACAAGAATCAGAGGAACATTGTCGCCGCCCGCGGGAATCAGGCGGGTCATCATCATCGCCATCAATATCCCCGACAGATTGGCGCTTGCTATACAGGATAGGTTGATGCCGCCGGAGATCATTGTGACCATCATTGCAAGCGTCAGAAGCCCCATTTCAGGCAGCTGATACGCCAAGGACTCAAAGGTTCCAAGCTGCAAAAATTTATTGTTGGCGAAGGACATAACGGCTATGCTGATCAACAGGATGGCGAAGAGCATTACATTATCGTAATTTCGTTTGAACAGCAATTTTATATTATTGTAATTCAACTTGCGACACCTCCCTGTCCTTTTTCTTTTTGAGCTCCGCGCCGGAGATACAGAAGCTGACCAGAATGACCGCGCCCATAAAAAAGGTGTGCCAGTAGCTGGAGATGCCCAGAAGCACTAGTCCGTTGCCAAGCATGGCAATCAGGAGCATTCCAAGAAAGGTTCCAATGACCGATCCCTTCCCGCCGGTGAGCTTTGCACCGCCAAGGACGACAATTGCAATCACTTCCATTTCGCGGCCAACCAGTGAATTCGGCGCAATATTCTGTATGATATTGCCTTGTACCACAGCGCCCAGTGACGCCGTTACGCCCATGAAGGAATAGACAAAGATTTGCGTGGCCAAAATGTTTACACCGCCGCGCCGTGCCGCCTCCTGATTATCACCAATGGCAAATACCTTTCGTCCGATAGGCAGGTACTGAAGAATTACGGCTGTGACTACAAAAACGATCAGCAACGCGCCAACTGGCATTGCCACTGTAGAAAACGGGGTTTTCTTGCTGAACCAATCTGGAAAACCGTAGAGCCACTGCCCTTTACACAGCCACATGAGAACGCCATAAAACGCATTCATGGTTGCAATTGTGGTAATGATGGCAGGCGCTTTAAGATTATGCACCAAAACCGCGTTGACGCAGCCAAGTGCGGCTCCAACCAGTGCGGGTATGAAAAAAGCAAGAAACATATTTCCGCCCACGTTAAGAATAAACAAAGCCATTACATACTGCGATACCGTGGCCACCGCCATAAACGACATGTCTATGCCGCCAGAAATGATAACCACCAGCATTCCCGCCGCCATAATTCCCAGCGCCGCGTTGCCGTTGAGCATATCCAACAGGTTGTCAATCTGAATAAACCGTCCTCCCGTAAAAATCGAGAGCGATACCGCAAAAACCACAATTACAATCAAAAGAAAAAACTCATGGGTGTGCGAGGAGGAATACTTCTTCATTTTATTCAACATGCAATACCTCCTCGCCAAATTCCTGCTCGCTCATTTCATGCAGCTCCAACTCCTTGCAGATGCGGCCTTTGTGCATAATAAGCGCCCGCGAACAATTATAAAAAATCTCGGATACCTCATCGGAGATTAACAGAATGCTCATGCCCTGCTCTGCAAGGTTCCGAACAATAGTGTAAATTGCATTCTTGGCGGAAACGTCCACGCCGTTTGTGGGCTGGTCAAGTATCAGAATTTTCGGATGGGTGGCCAGCCACTTGGCCAAAACAATTTTTTGCTGATTTCCCCCCGACATTGCCGATGCGTGAATCGTCGGAGCTGCGCTTTTTATGTTTAAATCCCGAATCCACGAATTGGCTATATCGCGGCGCTGTCTTGTGTTCATGAAGCCAATTTTATTCAGCAAATCCTTTATGATGGTAACCGCTATATTGCTTTCAACATCCTGGTCAATCACGAGCCCTTGCAAAAGTCTGTCCTCGGGAACATAGGCAATTCCGTTTTGAATAGCAACGCGGTTATTGGTATGCCGAACCGCTTTCCCGTCAATACGGATGCTCCCCGAGGTGGGTGGGTTCATGCCGAACAGGCTCATGGCAAGCTCTGTGCGTCCCGAGCCAAGCAGACCGATAATACCCAGAATTTCGCCCTGTCCGAGAGAGAAGGTCACATCCTCAAATTGACCCCGGCAGGTCAGGCCCTCCACAGTGAGCATGGGTTTTGCCATGTTTTTTTCCGGCCGCTCCAGATACTGAATCGTTTCCCCGCTGATCATAAAGGAGAGTTCCTTGTCGTCGATATCGCGGTTCGGCTTGGTGACAATGACGACCCCGTCGCGAATAATGGTAATTTTCTCTGCTATCTCAATAATTTCATCCAGCTTATGGCTCACAAACAAAACAGTCATGCCCTGTTTTTGCAGGTCTTTAATAATCGAAAACAGCACGTTGACTTCTTTGCGGGTCAACGAGGACGTCGGCTCATCCATTATAATGAGCTTTGCGTTAACGGCAAGGGCTCTTGCAATCGCCACCAACTGGCGGTCGGCAATGGATAGTGCGGCAACCGGCTGTTCAATATCCATGTGCACGCGCATAAGCTTAAGGGCTGTTGTCGCGGTTTTTCTAATATTTGCCCAATCCACGCAGACGTTTTTGTTGCCTGCCGAGCTGTAAAACGCAATATTTTCCGCAATTGTCATGTTGGGGAAAAGGCTCAAGTCCTGATAAATTACACATACGCCGCTCTTTAGAATTTCTTGTGGGGTCCCGGACTGGTTCATGCGCTTACCACGGATTTCTACTTCGCTGCCGGCGTCGGCATCCAGCACTCCCGCAATAATTTTGATTAGCGTAGATTTTCCCGACCCGTTTTGCCCTACCAGACAGTGAATTTCCCCACAATCCAGGGCAAAATTTACATCCTTTAAGGCGTGTACTCCTCCAAATGTTTTATTTACGTGCCGCATTGTCAAAAATTTTTCCGACACTATCATTCCTCCCAAAAAAAGGGTATGGCGCTCCTTGCGGAACCGCCATACCCTTTTGGTAATTAGAATCCCAGGCTTTCCGCATTTTCTTTTGTAATCGATAGTGTTGCGTCAAACGCGAGAACATTATCGGTGATAGCCGGTTTTCCGATCCCCGGAATCTCAAATGCGGGATCGTTGATGTCGCCGCCTTCAAGAAGATATTTTGCCGTAAAAACAGATGCGTATCCCGAATCGGCGGGGTCCCACAGAAAGCCCTCGGTAAGCGAATCATCGGCCAGATATTGTGCGCCCTGGCTGGGAATGATGTTGCCCACAACATGCACCTTGCCGATTAAGTCCTTTTCGCGCACAGCCTGCGCCGCGCCAATGGGACCGAGGCTTCCAAATCCGAGAATACCGGATAGCTCCGGATACGTTTTGATCAACTCAAGTGTCTTGGTGTGAGCAAGCTCGGCATCCTCACCGCAAGGAATCCGGTCGGTAACTTCGTTCATCTCGGGATAATTTGCCGTTAAGTACTCTTTTGCGACATCCGCCCACGTATTATGAAGCGGAACAGATAGTCCACCGACAAAAAATACATAGTCGCCCTTTCCCCCCATAGCGTCTGCCATGGACTGGGCGCAGGCTTCTGCAAACAGCTTGTTGTCAATCATTTCCACATCATAGTCGGCGCCGCTTTGTCCGGGTGATTCGTTTGCCACAACAAAGATACCTTTGTCACGCGCCCGCTGCAAAACGGCTTCCAGTGCGGTTGCGTCGTTTGGCACAACTACAATTGCGTCAACGCCCGCGTTGATTAAATCTTCAACGATCTTAACCTGCTGTGCGGGGTCGGCGTCGGTGGGGCCGGTTACGTAGGCATTAACGCCTAATTCTTCCGCAGCTTTTTTTACACCGTCTTCAAAAACATTGAAAAATGGAATTCCTACAATCTTGACCACAACCGCAATTTCAAGGGGTTCACCACTTGCTTCGGGCGCAGCCGCAGAATTGGACTCCGTACTTTCAGGTGCGGTGGATGAATCGGCGGGTGGCTGGCTTGTACAGCCTGCCAAAGTACTCAGTGCGAATGCAAGAATCACAGAAAGCGCCAATAATCTTTTTTTCATAGAGAATCCTCCTTCATAAGTCGTGCGTTTGTCATCAACAATACGGTTTAACAAATATCAACATTTTATTGTATCAATACATTGTATGATTACAATAAAATAAATCAAATATATGAAAAACTATATTGAATTTATATAAATAATATCACGAGTCCCCACATGTGTCAACACTAAATGTTGAAACCTCAACATAATTTAACATTTTTTATCGAAAAACAACTGTGCAAAAAAATTGCCGATAGGCCGCGAAAGCTATGAGAAATATGTGTTTCTGGAGGAAAGCGGAGAGCTTTGCTTCATTAATACTAAACACTGACTAAAAAGCGACATGACTTGTGGTTCTTTTTTTTCTTGTACAAGCATACATATAAAGTGGGGAGGTGGCGGATTTGCTTTGCCGAGTATCTGATTTGCGCTACAAAGAGGTTGTGAATGTAAGGGACGGCTGTTGTCTGGGCTGTGTCTCGGATGTGGAGGTGGACACGGTGACGGCGAAAGTGACGTCGCTGATTATTTATGGAAAATGCAAGCTGTTCGGGCTGTTTTTCCGGGGGGAGGATACCATTATTCGCTGGTGCGATATAGAGGTCATCGGCGAGGACACAATCCTTGTGAATATGCGCCCGGAATTCCGAGAGCAGCGGGCCCGGAAGGGCGGCTTTTTCAAACGGGGGTGAACCCCGCGCGGGGTGTGCTTCACGGGCACATTCCCCGGGAGTCCTCCGCGGCGGCGCCAGCGCGCAGGGGCCGATGCACAATGCTGAGTATGCATTGTGCATCGGCTTCTTTCTGTCTTTTAGCAATAAATTGCCGAATTTACTACAGGCCGAACTCCCGGCAGATATTGCGCATAAAGAAAGCGTTTTTGGACAATGCTCTCTTAAAGCTTTCCGGCCCAATGCTAATTTAAAGGCGATAACGAAGGGACATCTATGGTTTTTTCCAGCATCCTGTTTTTATTCCGGTTTCTGCCGGTTACCCTGCTGCTCTACTACATCGCCCCTGTCCGGTGGAGAAACGCGCTGCTGCTTTTGCTCAGCCTTGTTTTCTATACCTGGGGAGAGGTGCGTTTTCTGCCCATTATGCTGTGCTCGGCGCTCATCGATTACTTTATGGGCCTGTGTATACAGCGCTATCGCCACAGCCGGGCGCTGTGCCGGTTGTTTCTGGGCACATCCCTGGCGGTGAATCTGGGGCTGCTGGGGTTTTTCAAGTATGCGGGATTTTTTGTGGAGAATGTGAACAACCTTCTGGGCTGGTCCATCAAATCGCCGAATATTCTGCTGCCGCTGGGCATCAGCTTTTACACCTTCCAGACCATGGCCTACACCATCGACGTATACCGGGACAGCTTTCCGGCAGAACGCAGCTTTGTGGACTACTGCACCTTTGTGACGCTGTTCCCCCAGCTCATAGCGGGCCCTATCGTCAAATACTCCGATATCAACCGGGAGCTCCGGGAGCGCCGCCTGGATCCGGACGCCATACAGCGGGGCGTCTTTACCTTTATCATGGGGCTGGGCAGCAAGGTGCTCATTGCCAACAACATCGGCGCATTGTGGTCCGAGGTGGAGGAGTTGGGCTTTGCCAATATCTCCACCCCCCTGGCCTGGATGGGTATTCTCGCCTTTGCGCTGCAAATCTTTTTCGATTTCAGCGGCTATTCCCTCATGGCCATCGGCCTTGGGCGCATGCTGGGCTTTACCTTTCCCCAAAACTTCAACTACCCCTATATCTCCCGCAGTGTCACCGAGTTTTGGCGGCGCTGGCACATGACGCTGAGCGGGTGGTTCCGGGAGTACGTCTACATCCCCCTGGGGGGCAACCGGAAGGGGCGGGGGCGGCAGTACCTGAACCTGTTTGTGGTGTGGGCGCTCACCGGGCTGTGGCACGGGGCCAGCTGGAATTTTGTGCTGTGGGGCCTGTTTTTCTTCTTTTTCCTGTGCGTTGAAAAGCTGTTTTTGCTGCGCTGGCTGGAGCGGAGCCGGGTGCTCTCCCGCATTTACCTGTTGTTTCTGGTCACCATGGGCTGGGTGCTCTTTGCCATTACGGATTTTGGGGAGCTGGGCATATTTTTGGGGCGGCTGTTCCGCTACCACCCCGGCGCCGAATGGGTATATTACCTGCGCAACTACCTGTGTACCTTTGTGGCGGCGGCGGCGCTGTCCACCCCGCTGCTGGAGTGGGCAGCGGGAAAGCTGCGCGGAAACCGGGTGATCACAACGGCCTTTGCGTTGGTTGTGCTGCTGTTCAGTGTGGCGTATCTGGTGGATTCCAGCTACAATCCATTTTTGTATTTTCGGTTTTAGGCCTTTTGGGGGAAATGTTCCCATTCGTGCTTTTGCCGAATGAGGGTTATTTTTCAAACAAGGCCTGGAGAGGAGGGGGCGTTATGATGAAGCGATTGGCTAAATACCCACTGTTCGCGCTGTTTGCGGCGATGGTGGTGGGATTGTTCGCGGCAGATCTGCTGACGCCCAGCCGGGGCTTTTCCCAGATGGAAAACCGCTATCTGGCGACGCGCCCCGCCCTCACCTGGCGTTCTGTAAAGGAGGGTGCCTTTATGGATCGGTTTGAGGAATACACAAACGACCAGTTTGTGCTGCGCGACGCCTGGATCTCGCTGAAATCGGTGGCGGAGACGCTCTGTGGCAAGGTGGAGAACAACGGCGTGGTCATTGGGGCCGACGGGTACCTCTTTGACAAGAACCTCACCACCAACACGCGGCAGCTGACGCGCAACCGGGATCATGTGGCGGCCTTTGGGGCGGGCCACGCGGAGCAGCCCGTCACCTTCACGCTGATACCCAGCTCGTACGCCGTGCTGCCGGACAAGCTCCCCTGCGGGCTGCAAAATGTCGACGAGCTGGCTGTCATCCAAAATCTGTACGCGGGGCTTCGGGAGGTGGCGGTGTGCGACGTCGCCCCCGTGCTGTTGGCGGGCGGGGGCGAGGACATGTACTACCGCACCGACCACCACTGGACGTCGGCGGGGGCGTACGCCGCCTGCAGCGCCTATGTTGAACAACAGGGTGTGGAACCGGCGGCGCTGGGCAGCGTCGCCCTTCGCCATACGGTGGACGGCTTCTACGGCACCTACTACAGCAAGGTCAAGCGGGTGGGCATACAGCCGGATACCATCGTCTGGTACGACATTCCGGTGCGAGGGGTGCAAATAGACGGACAAGAAGTGTCCGGCCTTTACGACCTCTCAAAATTCGACGAGCGGGACAAATACGCCGCCTTTCTGCACAGCAACAACGGGCTCACCGTGATCCGGGCAGCGGAGGAGCCGAAAGGGGAACCCACGCGCATTCTGCTGGTAAAGGACTCCTACGGCAACAGTTATGCGCCTTTTCTGGCGCTGTATTACGACGAGGTATATGTTGTGGATCTGCGCTATGCAAGCGGCCTTTCCGATTTGCTGGAACAGGTATCCTTTGATGAAATCCACATTCTGTACGGTTTTTCCTCCTTTGCATCGGATACCAATGTGTTCAAGCTCAATAAATAATACCAATCTGTGTTTAGGTGAGCCTATGGGAATGGCCAACAACCGCAATCTCATTGTCATTCCCTGTCACCGGATTGTGGGGGCCAACGGCAGTACGGTGGGATATGGCGGGGGGCTTCCGTTGAAGGCGGCTTTGCTGGAGTTGGAGAAAAAAGCGCGGGGCAGAAATTTTCAGAATTTTTCGGCTGAATTTTTCTACCCGGGGTACTTGACTTTTTCCGCGGAATGCCCCATAATATGTAAAGCGATGCGGGTGTAGTTTAGTGGCAGAACATCAGCTTCCCAAGCTGAGAGTGTGGGTTCGATTCCCATCACCCGCTCCATATTACTGTTGTTTTTTGTGTTTTGTGTTTAAATCCGCTCTGTTAGCCGCTTTACGGGATGTGTGAAAAATTGTCAGTTTTTGTGTAACCCATTTTTTAACCCATAGTTGAAACGCAACTTATGGTAAGCGTTCAAACGCTTTTCCCTGCGCACGAAAAATTCATATTTTATCAAGCGCACGGAAAGGTGTTTGTGGTATGCTGATTATTCCCACAAAAAAGTACGCCACACGTCTAAGGTTCGTTCCTGCCCCATCTCAGCGGCGTATTTCATCAAGCATTATGGCGAAGCTCTGCAACTAGCATGCCGCTCGTCTTGATGTATCTGTCCTCATGTGCAGCCATTCTGTTGTCAAGGTACTCC
>Ga0153946_1000164_pt1 | contig 26804 bp, 18 predicted proteins | sample TSNJ030MetaG_FD_104751 | JGI IMG/M metagenome (GOLD analysis project Ga0153946, IMG submission 104751) | Attine ant fungus gardens microbial communities from New Jersey, USA - TSNJ030 MetaG | ecosystem: Host-associated > Fungi > Mycelium > Unclassified | place: USA: New Jersey, Wharton State... | reverse complement strand
GCTCAAGGAACAGGCCGACTATGCAGTCAACTCAGAGCGCTACAATGACCTCGCCAAAGAAATTGATCAAATCGATAGTACCATCTATAAATCACTTTGCAGTATCGAAGATCTCAAAAATAATATTGTAGAAGTCCGTTTCTTCGACTTCAACGCCGACCGTGAAGATGTAAAAAATCTAATCAGCGAGCTTGATACCTTCCGCAAATTACTCAACAACGATGCCTTTGTCGATCAGGACGGACTCCTGACCGGAGAAGGACTGGCGAATATCGCACTGATCGGTCAGGGAATGGCGCTTGCAAAAGGCGAAATCGCCGAATACACCGCTGCCATCTCCAAGCTGGACGGTTTATTACAAAGCGGCATGATTTCCACCAAAGAATATGAATCACAGCAGCGTGAATTCTTGAATGCCATCAGCGACTCGGTTTCTCAGGTCGAGGATTATAAGGACAGCTTAATCAGCCTTTACAAGACCCAGATGAAGGCCGAGAATAGCACCCTGAAAGAATCCATCAGTCTCCGTAAGCAGGCGCTTAAGAGCATGGAAAACTACTACAGCTATGCTAACAAGGTCAAAAGCCAGACCAAGGATGTCAATGCCCTGAAGGCGCAGATTGCCGCTCTGCAGGGTGTCACTAATGCATCCGCTCAGGCGGAACTTAGAAGGCTGGAAGCTCAGCTTACCGATGCCGAAGAGAGTCTGAGCGAAACCAAGCGTGATCATCAAAAAGATATGATCAGTGAGGGTTACGACGCCCTCTCCGATGATCTTGATCAGCTCATGGATGATACCTTAAACGAGCTGATCTATAATGCTGATAAGCAAGAAGAGGTAGTTGCCAACATGCTGAACAACGTCGTTGGCATGTACGGTAAAGCCTATGAAACGATCCAGAGTATTATCGCCGGCACCGGTCTGGTCGGCAGCAATGATTTCAATCAGACGGTCGGCAGCCTTGGTACTGCTTCCGGAGCCGCTAATCTTGTCAGCAGCGCTGCTCAGGCACAAAGCCAGATCAGCAGTTCTTCGACTATCAATAGTATTGCCACCGGCAGCGTCGGTACGGATCATTCTGCCGCAGAAGCAGCGCTTGCTCAGGCTCCGGATACCAAGAATCGTCTCTGCACCGCATTGTCTCTGTCCATGTCTTCTGTCTCTGTCGAAGCAGGTTCCTCGAAGACCATCAAAGCCACTGCCACTCCCTCCGATGCTGCCAATCGTACCGTTATCTGGAGTACCTCTAAAAAGGCTGTCGCGACAGTATCAAGCGGTAAAATAACAGGTGTCAGCGCCGGAACTGCTACGATTACAGCAAAAACACAAGACGGCAGTAACATCACCCAGAAATGTATAGTTACCGTTACTGCAAAACCAAAGGCCGCTGCATCGGCAACTTCATCTTCTGCCAGTAAAACCACCTCTGCTTCCACGCAGGGAAACAACGTTGCTGAAGTCGGTGATAAAGTCACCTTCGCCAGCGGTAAGTATACTGCTGCTTCCGATGGCAGCGGTACCTCCGGCTCCAAGAACCTGAGCAAAAGTGTTTATATTATTAAAAAGAATTCCGGTGCCAAAAGACCCTACCTCATCGGTACTGCTAAAACCGGCGGTACACTGGGTTGGGTATCTCTTAGTCAGATCAAAGGCTATTACACCGGTACCAGACGCACCGGCAATGAGCTTGCCCTGTTTGATGACTCCATCAGCGGAAATGCCGACCCCGGATCCGAAGTGATCATGACCAGCCACGGTGTCCTTCGCCAGATGAACGCCGGTGATATGGTCTTTAATAAGGAGCAGACCCAGAACCTCTGGGAAATGTCCAAAGATACCGGTGCCCGCAGCATAGCCGGCAGTCAGGTAGCTGCTTATCAGGTGGAACGCCTGATCAACAATCAGGTGAGCCTCCATTTTGACAATTTGCTGAATGTCGAAGGCAATGCAACCTCCGAAACTCTGAAACTCGCCGACAGCATGATCCCGGAATTAGCGGACAAGCTCGGCCGATATGTCACCAAAGAATTAAGAAAATCCTAACCCTGCGAAAGTATGGGAGCATCTGCCGGTGCTCCCATACTTTCCGCACAAATTCAGAAAGGACGTGAATCAAACATATGGTTAAACTATGCGAAGATTTTATCTATGAAGGGCAATCCATCAGTGAATTAGGATTTACCGCCATAGACTTTCATAACGATGAGGAAATTCCCCTTTATCTGAAGCGTGAAATCACCAAAGGTGAAGTAAATCCTTATCGCAAACGGGCAAATCACATCCATGCATCATTTACAGATTCTCTGGAGTTTGAACTGCATTTGATCAAAAAGAATTACAACCGGAAATCTCTCTCCGATCTGGAACTTTCTAAAGAAGAGATTCGTACTGTCGTGGGCTGGCTCACCTCAGTTCCCCGCCCTGCCCTGCTGCAGCTTGAAGATTCCCAAAGCGATGACGATCTGTTCTTATGCGGACTATTCACGAATGTCGAAACCTATACGATCGGCGGGAAGGTGTATGGGCTGATCCTGACCTTTTCAAATGACTCACCATTCGCTTACAGTGATATCATTGCCGATACCTTCACCGTACAAGAACATACTGCCAGAATGATTACGAACAACAGCGATCTACTGGATGATTACTGTTACCCGGTTATTCGCATCTCGCCGGTCAGGAGAAGCGATTTCTTTATCTGCAATCTCTCCGACAGCCATATCTTAGCAGAAGGAAAGCTTGCCATTGCCTCAGATCCTGATGTTACCTTTGATAATTTTCTGGACAAGATTGAAGATTATGCCGCACGCAGCAGCTACACAACCGCTTACTACTACGGCAGCGACAACGCATATGCCACCCATGCCGACCGCACCGCCATACGTTTCAAATACATCGACAGTCATGCGGCCTGTCACCACTGCTTTGCCTTTCATAAGGCCGATGGTTCCTATACGATCTTAGAAGGCGGCTTCCTCACGCTGAAAGTATTAGCCGGTCTTCCGGTCACCATTGATTGTGAACTTCTGACCATTTACGATGATTTAGGCAGAATGGTCTCATTCAAGGATATCGGTATCGATGAAGAAGATTACATTTACTGGCCGCGGCTTCGCAGCAATGATAACGCGTTTCTCTTCTACGGTGCTGACTGCACGGTAACATTCACCCGCAGAGAAATGATAAAGGCAGGTGTTCTCTAATGAAAACAAACTATAATATCTACAATCAGGCAGAGCCCGCCCGGATATATCTCGGTACTGTAGATTACCGGAAAATCTGCGTGCTCAACGGTATCCGCCCGGATTCGGTGAACCTGAACTTAAAGCTTAACAATACCTTCGATCTTTCCTTTACCGCAGACCGTTACATCGATGCTTACGGAAAAGAAATCGAATCCAACGGCTATGATCTCCTTGACGAGGCCATGCGGATTTACGTAGAAAATATCGGCTGGTTCATTATGCAGGCGCCATCCATAGAAAATGACGGCCAAACTGAAAGCAAATCAATCTCTGCCGAATCTGCTGAAGCAGAACTTTTGCAGCGTGATTTGGTCGGTTTCAAAATCAATCATGCCACCTCCGACTCTATGGAAGCATTGGTGGACGGCAACTACGAAAAAAACGACGACGGTTCGATCATCATCCATGAGAATATCAAATTTTATAATGAAGAAAAACCTGAGTTAAGTCTTCTGCATATCATCCTTGAAGCCGCCAAAATCAAAGGCTGGACGATCGGCGAAGTTGACAGTACTCCGTTCAAGACCTCGGAATACGCTGACGGCGAGATTTCTGAAGTCTACAAAATGCTGCCGGACGAAATCGGATACTTTGATATCAGTTCACAATCGGTATACGCCTTTTTAACTCAAGACGTCGCTCAGTTTTTCAATTGTATCATACTGTTTGATATTCAGAATTTCACCATCAACGCTTATCGCGCAGAATCACTCGGTACAGATACCAACATCACAATCGGGCTGCGCAATCTTCAGAACAGCAATCATATCTCTGTAAATGAAAGCAGTATCTATACCAGATATCGTGTCAATGGCGGCAATGACCTGGATATCCGATATGTAAACTTCGGTGAAGACCTCATCGAGAATATCGACTATAAACTAAACACCAGATATCTGCCCCAGAACCTGATCGACAAATACCGTTTATGGAAAAATGACCATGAGCTGCAGCGCGAAAAGTACATTGAATTAACCTATCTCTATAATGCGCAATTAGATATCATATCCGAGCTGAAAGACCGTGTACCTTTGGATGATTGTTCTACCGACTGGTATACCTTCTCTCTGGAAAAGCTGCAAACAATTAAAGAAGATTACGAGGCCATGCGCCGCGGTTACGAAAAGCTCTTTACCGATGAAAACGGGCTGGATTACGAGGCCCTGCAGAATTCTGATATTGCCGCAGAATATAACCAAATCATCAATTACATTCTGGAAAATATTCAAATTGCCATGGAAAATAAGGTGATCAATAAGGCTGACGACAAGAAAGAATATATCGAGGTACTCGAGTGGGATTTATATGGTGTCGATGAATTAAATGTTATGATCCTTAAATATGAGGGGCAAAAAGAAATTCTGGAAGAAAACGGATACGGCGAAGAATATCAGGAGGGCAGCGAACATACCAAAGATTATCACGACACTTGTTATGCCCGTTACCTCAAAACACTATATCAATTGGATTCTAATAACGCTGACAGCTGTAAAGCCGCCCTCATTCAAAGAACCCAGGAACTGAACGAAGCTCAGGCACTGCTGGATGAATACGGCAATGCTCGCCTTGAAGTACAGGATCTCGTTGATAAAACGAAATGGACTACAGAAATCGATGGGCAACCCATCTCCTTCAGTGCGAAAGAATTGTCCCTGCTTTCATCTCTCTATAATGACACTGATTATACCAATCAAAATATCCAGCTTGTCTCCACCGATAATCAGGTCACAGCCATCGACCGGCAACTAGCATTATACGATGCCGCCGTGCTCGATTTGGAAGCAACTTCACAGCCTCAGTACAGTTACACCACTACACTGGATAACTTCCTGCCGCTGTTCGAATACCGGGACTATACCCGGGCTCTGAATCTGGGTGATTTTATCTGGCTGGGAATACGCGACGATTACCAGATTAAATTGAGGGTGATATCCATTTCCTTCAATCCGGTACTCTTCGATAATCAGATCAGTATTGAATTCTCCAATATCATAAAATCACAGGCTGCCCGGAACGATTTTGCTTCACTGCTCAGTCTCAACGGACATAGCGGGAAGAACAAGATCTCCGGGTCCGCTGCTAATTCCGGCTCCGTTACCGGTACTGCCACCCTTCAGTACCTGATCGATAAGGTCCTCAATTCCACCGCATTGGGGAGCAAAATGAATAATTCTATTCAGCAGACCTTTGGCGGATATATCGGAAAACTGCTCGTTCTCAAAGAACTTGAAGCTGAAATGATCAAAACCATTGATATTGAAGCTGAGAATGGTTTCTTCCAATACCTTCAGTCCCAACTTATTGTTGCCGATCAGCTTATTGCTGAGAGTGGTGATTTTAAAGAGCTGTCTTCCAGGTTCGCCCAAATAGATTCGTTACTTGCCGGAACTGTCTCAGCCGAGCTTGGACACGTAATAAGACTCACCGCCGATAATGTATCTATAGATGAAGCCGTAATCAAGACTTTAATCGCCGCACAGATTAACGTTGCTGACTTAAAAGCCGGAAATATATCTACTAACGCTATGACTCTTACATCTGATGATGGAGGCATGGCCCTCATAGGCAACACGATCCAGTTTAAAGATAAGGACGGCGTGATCAGAATTCAAATCGGTCGTGATACAAACGATGATTTCACCTTTTGCTTATACGATGAGTCCGGGAACGGAGTATTAATTGACTCGGAAGGAATTAAAGAATCTGCTGTCGCAGATGGTCTGGTTAAAACTGATATGATAGCTGACGGTGCAATTACAGAAACCAAGCTGGATAAGACAAATATGCTTGACTGGGTTGATGCTGCGGGCAACAAAATATTTGATGTAGCCAATATGTATTTTGGTGATGATAAATTCAATGTAAGTTACAAATCTATCGTTGAGAATGTCGATGGACTTAATGCTTCGATGAGCGGACTTTCAATTAAAGTTGATAATGTTGAAAAAGCCATTACAGATAAGGTCTGGAAATCAGAAATATATGATGTTATTGACGAACATGGAACTGTCATTTCAAAGGGCCTTGAAGATATCTTAGTTCAAACCACCATGAATGTAAGCGGAATCACCAGTGAAGTTGCGAGTGTAAAGTCCGAATTTAATAATTTGCAAATTGGCGGAACTCAGATATTACGCGGAGTGAATACTGATATAATTCTTACTTCTATGGGTATTTGGAACAATGGCTCATGGAGAAGCGCTAGTTCTGGGATTGGTAATAGGAACAAAATAGGAATTACTGACACGCCCAATGCTAACGTTAAATATGGCTGGGAGCTCACCAAGTCAAGTGGGAATGTTGATATAGCACAAGATAGTATCCCTGTTACTGAAGGACAGGCATATACTCTATCCTGCTATGCACGACTAATATCCGGAAGTGGAAAGCTTAGACTTCAATACGGAAAAAATCCGTACATTTCAGAAAAATTTGACATTACTAATAGTGAGTGGAAGAAATATTCCTTTACATTTACAATCGGTGAAGTTAATGATGGCTCAGTGAATGGAACGACTAATATTTATCTTGGTAATGCAGCAACCGGTACTATCCAAATTTGCGGAGAAAAATTAGAGGTTGGAACAAAATCAACTGACTGGTCATCCTCGCCGGAGGATACTCAGCATTCTCTTTCAGAAATAAGCAGTAAAATCGAGCAGACTGTAGATTCTATATCATCCAAAGTAGAAACGAATGGCGTCATTTCAGCAATTAATCAAACTGCTGAAAGCTTAACCATCGATGCCTCCAAAATCAATTTGAATGGTGCTGTTACATTTTCTTCATTCGGAAGTGATCTCCAAAACAGCATGACTTCTCTTAGCGATTCGGTTACTACATTAAAAAGTAATGTTAATAGCGTTAATGACACTATTTTAGATTGGTGTGTGAATAATAATACAACTTATATAGATGGTGCAAAAATATATACTGGATCAATTATAGCAAATCAACTTGCTACAAATAGTATAACTACGGAAAAGCTGGCGGCGAGTTGTATTACAGCCGATAAGATTGCAGCAAATACTATTACAGCGAACAATATTTCATCAAATGCCATTACCACAGATAAAATAAATGCTAGTGCCATCACCGCGGCGAAGATAGCTACAAATGCGGTGACTGCAGAAAAGATCAATGTCACATCATTATCCGCGATTTCGGCAAATATAGGAACTGTCACAGCGGGGCTTATTAAATCAACAAATTATGTTTCTGGGAGCACCGGAATGCAAATCAATCTAAATGCGACCAGCGGAAATATTTTGGACAGTAAGAATTTCAAAGTTGCAATAGACGGTACAACAACTATGACAAGTGCCAATATCACCGGTGGAACTATTACTAACTATACCGCTGGGAAAAAAGCTATTGAGTTGTTAGAACACCAAATCGACTTCTATGACTGGGCCAACAACGGGCAATTTGCCGGCCGGCTAATGGGATCACATATCGGAGGATCGACCAGTGCTCCTATCATGGCCATGTATGCACCGTATGGATTCGAGCTTTCAGATGAAAATGACGTGGTATTGTCCATCGGAGGGCTTACGGGGAATTACATCAATGTCGATAAGATCAACGGATGTGTGATCTCGGATACAGGCTGGGAGAATTTATCATATGCATCTGGAGTAAGTGCAGGATCTTATGGTGGGACTTTCCAATATCGAAAAGTCAGTAGCCGTGTTGTTGTAAAAGGAGGTGTTTCATTCACAGGCGCAAGCGCTTCTAAGGTCGTAGGAACTGTACCGAGCGGTTATCGGCCTACAACTGCCCAGTACCGCCTCTGTGCAATGACAGGCTCAAATGTCGCTAGAATATACATAAACACTAGTGGGAGTATTGTTGTTGAGTGGACACGGAAACTTTCTGATGGCTCTTGGGTAACTGGGGCTATTTCGTGGATAGCAATCTACGTGGAGTACTTTACCGACGAGGCTATTGGGTAGTCAGGGCTATTGTAGTGTAACAACTTACCTGCATAAATCGAACGGCTGTAAATGATGGCTGGTTGACGGGCTTTTTTACGGACGTCTATGTTGGATTCGAGGAGAATTCTGTCAGACCGATGCCTAATCATTATACAGCTTAAACAATGAGAAGGATAAGTCCCAACTGGCTGTTGGGTGCTTGAACCTTACACTTATATATTAAGAGGAGAATGTGAAAGTATGAAAAGTATAAAAATGCAAAACAAATACATACCACAATCAATTGAATACCTGCAAAGTTTAAGTCTTTGCGGAGCGCAGAGCCGGGTACGAAGCAAAGTTGTTCGCAAGCTAATTGATATTTTGGAGGAAATGAAAACCCAAGAGAAGGAACTCTTAGAAGAATTTACCGAAAAAGATGATGACGGAAACCCTATCAGTAATGAAGCTTATTTAAAAGAGCATTCACTATGGATGGATGAAATCGCGGAAGTTCAAATCGAAGACAATCGCCTTTCTTCTCTCAAAGATTCCCTTGAAAATAGTAAAGAACTATTATCCGGTAAAAATGCTGAGGTATATGATATTTTATTAGATGCAATCGAGGAAGCATGCATTATCTAATGCAGCGTTTTCCCCAAAAAGAAAGAGAGGCACAAATAAATTGACCGAACTAAATATCATTCAGCAATTACTGAAACCAAACATCGAAGTCATTTTATCTGAAGTTTTCCTCATCGCCATAGCCTACATATCGATCCGTAAAATCACCGACGAGTTGATTGCCAGAAGCGGCTATGAGACCCAATCTATGAAACAGGCCGGAAAACTGGACCAGCTCTCGCAAAATTTTGCCGAAATGAAAGAACAGCAACAGGAAGATATCAAAAACTCAATTGAAAATGACCGCCATATCGCGGAGAGTATCGAAAAATTAACGGTTATGCTGGAAGACCACATTGAAACTGACAACCAGCGCACCATCGTATCTCTCCGCTCCACCATCTGGCGAATTTATGAAGAGGTGATCATTCGCGGTTATACTACCAGCGATGAACTAAAGGTCTTCGAAGAATGCATAACGGTCTATACTGCTGCCGGCGGCAATGACATCGTTCACGATAAGTTCCGCCCGGAAGTGCTGAAACTCCCCATTCGCAGCGAAGCCGACCTCTAAATACACACACATTCAAAAGGAGGCACCATCATGAAAATTTCACAAGGCACATTGATCCGAACAGTGCTGCTGATACTGGCACTGATTAATAATATCCTTACACTGTGCGGTCGAAGCCCGCTTCCCATCGACAGTGATGAACTTACCAATTTACTAAGCGGTATATTTACCATCACAGCCGCCCTCCCCGCATGGTGGAAAAATAATTCATTCACATCCGCAGCCTTACATGCGGATGTGTACCTGCAATCAGAAAAAGAGTCCATGCACCGGAAGGAGGATTAAAATGCCGTATACACTCTATAAAGACTTAACAAATGTAAACTTCTCCAGCGGCAACAGCGGTCGAAAATACATCGTCATTCATTACACCGGGAATAAAACTGACACCGCCAAAGCCAACGCAAATTATTTCCGCACAGTAAACCGCAATAGCTCAGCCCATTATTTTGTCGATAATACAGCAGCATATCAGGTTGTTGCCGATAATAATACCGCCTGGGCCGTAGGCCGAAACTACGGAAAGAATAATCTTTTTGGAACCGTAACCAATCGTAACTCCATCAGTATCGAAATGTGTTCGGCTGATAGTAAAATCTCTGCGGACACCTACAACAATACCGTGGAATTGACCAAAAGCCTGATGAAAAAATACCACATTCCTGCTGCAAATGTAGTCCGGCATTACGATGTCTGCTCGAAAAACTGCCCCGGCTGGAGCGGCTGGCTTCCCTCCAATCCGTTCATCTGGACACAGTTCAAAAAGGACATTGCTGTATCTGCCGATACTTCGACCGTTTCCGCAGCATCTTTATCCAGGCTGGCAATAGATGACCTTTGGGGTACCGAAACCACCCGTACTCTACAGAAAATCTTCGGCACAACTATGGATGGAATGATTTCCAATCAATGGCTGATGTATAAGTCCGCCAATCCCGGCTTAACAACCGGATGGGATTGGAAAGTAAAGCCTAACGGCAAAGGCTCGGCGCTGATTAAAGCACTTCAGAAGCATGTCGGCATGTCCACGAAGGAGCAGGATGGACAGATCGGCCCCAAAACTATCAAGGCCATGCAAAAGTACTGGAACACCACCGAAGACGGTAAAATCAGCAAAAGCAGTCAGCTTGTAAAAGAAATACAACGCTGGGCCAATGACCGGCTTAAGGCTTAATCAATGATCTGCTATACCATTAAAAGAAACAGGGATAGTTGAGAATTTATTCTCTTCTGTCCCTGTTTTTTACTACTCTCTTATTCATCCTGCTCTATCAAAAGATCCCCATTCATCACCGAATCAATCGCTGCTGATATCTCCGCTACCGACGCAGCATCCGGCAGAGTAACATAAAGTGCTGAATCGGAATAAGAATAACAGTACTGCTTATCTCCGGTTCCTTCTGCCGCCATCGAGATAATATTCCAGGAGCCGCCCTCTGACAGCTGCATCTTTACCAGACTCTGAATCTGCGATTGCCCCATATTGGTCTCTGCATTCCCCTGCACACTGTTTAATATTCCATTGGCACTGGTCAAGATCGCCGGTGTCATCATTTTTTTGATCATCGCAGTCAGTACAGCCTGCTGATGCTTACCACGCTGATTATCACCATCATCCAGATTCTTTCTCTCACGGCAGAAAGCCAAAGCTTCCTCTCCATTCAGACGATTGGTTCCATTCTGAATATCTACCACTGCTCCGGATGCCTTACTGGTGGTAAAGGCGATCTTGGATTCCACATCAATACCGCCCAGCGCATCAACCATTTCAATAAGCGATGTAAAATTCACCCGGGCATAAAAATCGATATCCGTGTCATATAGCTGCTCCAGTGTCACCACCGAGATATCCACGCCATAGACGCCCGCATGGGTCAGCTTATCCTTCTGCCCACCTGAAATTCCCGGAATCTCAACATAGTAATCACGCGGAGTCGTCACCAGCAGAATCTGCCGGGTATTCGGGTTCACCACCGCAATTATATTCACATCACTGCGGCTGTTGGTCTCGATTGCACCATACACGTCAATACCACTGATATATACCGCAAATGGTTCCTCCGTTACGTTAGACACATTTCCCAGAGTAGCTACGGTGCTCGAAATACTATAGCTGTAAATAATTCTGATACTGTCGCTATATCCGTCAAATACATCTTCCAGTATATCGGTATAAGCCTCATTATAGATAATTGCCCTGACATAGCCGTTTCGCAGCGCCTGTGCCTGTTCACCGAGGCTGCCGTATTCGTAGGTACTGATCGACCCGCCAAGCTCACTGTTAATCTGTTCAATCGTGTCGGTCGTCTGCTCTCCTTTTATAGAATACTGCACACCAAACGTGTAATCTTTCGCATCCTGAATGCTTTGTGCCGGATCATCAGTCAGTACCGCAACTACCATTTTATCAATCTTCTCAGAACCGCCGCTGATATTCAGTATGGCTCCGTAGGTTTTAAATATGTAAAACGATCCGACCGCCAAAATCAATGTCAGAATAACACTCAATACCCGCCCCGATAGTCCATGCTTTCTGATCATATATGCGGTCAATATCAGCAGAACCACCAATATCAGAACCGCTGCCGCCAGATATTTCAATGGCAGCATATTCAAAAGCAGCAGTGCAATCATAAACACTGCACTAACGATTGCCTGCACCAGCAGAAACACTGTCCCCGGCTGCTTTTTCTCTCTCTTGTGTTCTCCCCTTCGCTTCTTTCTGCCCGATTCTCTGTGCAGCGATTTCGCCGGATTAGCTTCCACCCCGGATCTCCGGCGGCTCTCTTCCAGTCTGCGTTTCTTGCGATCCTGCAATTCCTCAAATTGTTTATCTTCCCGTCTTTTACGACTCATAATCTTTAGTCCTTTCTACTTACATCAGCATTTCCCGTCTATGTTAAGTATGTCCCTAATAATACCACTTATCGCTTGCGAAATCAAGAAAGGTGACTCCATATGGCAGGACAAAACGCATGAAAACATTACAGTTCAGCCTACAAAGAGGTTGTGAGGCAGGAAAAGAAACAACAGGAACAAAAAAGGTGAGATGCAGTATATTAGAGCGGATTCCGTTCCGCTAACCATTCCGATGAGCCTCTTGAAACGAACTCTGTGTCGGGAAAGCCCTCCACAGAGTCTAAGTCTCATCTACATAGCTCCAAAGTCACCCGCTCTAATATACTGCATCTCACCTTTTTTGTTCCTGTTGTTTCTTTTCCTGCCATTCTACTTTTATCGGCTAATCTTTTATTATGGTTTTATTAAGACATTCGTTAAACCGAATACCAATACACCAGTTAGAAAATAGCCGATATACCCAAAAATGCCCGACGGAACTCATTCTTTCCGCCGGACATTTACTAAATAAGTCTCACTTTATTCCTTTACGGTCTTACTCAATTCGGTAAAAATAACTCCAAGAGCATGTGCCCCCGCATCTGGATGGCCGAGACTCCTTTCGCCTACCGTTCCGGCTCTTCCCATTCTTGCTACTATTTCCTCTGTTTTCTTAGCTCCTTCAACTGCGGCATTTGCAGCTTTTTCGAATATTTCAACAATGGCGGTTCCTTTTGCCGACTCCTCGCTCCATACATCTGCACATGGTACAAGGGCGTCAATCAATGTTTTATCACCTACAACCGCTCCGCGTCCAAAAGAACGTTCCCCGGTATCCTGAATCCCTTTTACCGCTGCCTGCAGCATAGCTGCAAACTGTACTGCATCAACCTCGCTTTTTTCTGCGGCGGATTTTCCGGCACTGCGGAAAGCAGAACCCCAGATCGGCCCGCTGGCACCTCCGCAGTGTTCCATTATAATCATGGCACATTCTTCGAGAAAATAACCGATGGAACCTGTATCATCACTTACGATATCAGCCCATTCTTCTTTTAACCTTCGGAATCCTTTTGCCACGCTCATTCCAAAGTCACCGTCGCCGGCAAAAGAATCAAGCTCACAAAACGGAACTTCGTTTTTGATAATCACTTCACTCATCTTATCGATCAGATAAACAATATTGTCCTGAGAAATCTTATTCCCTTCAATCTTGCAGGACCCCTGATCGTTTTCCACTTCATAGCTGACTTGTTTTTTCTCATCTCTTTTCAGTGGTTGGAACACACAATCTTCTTCCGTTCCCTGAACCATAAATGCAGGTGCATCAGAGTACATACTCAGATAATTTTTCAATTCTTCATCCAGTTTCAATATAGACAGGGATGCCCCTTCCATATCGATACTGGTCATATAATTACCTACATAAATTCTGCTGGCTTTTACTCCTTTTTCAGTCAGAACGTTCAGCACGGCATTGTTAAACAGATATAGTTCCTGCAGCGGAGTGCCGCCAAATCCATTCACCAGCAGCGCCACTTCTCCTTTGTGCCCCGGCTCGATCTGCAGCTCTGCCAAAAGGGAGCCGACCATTCTTTCAGCCAGTTCATCGGCAGAGCAAACGGGTTCTCTGCTGGTTCCGGGCTCACCGTGAATACCCACGCCATATTCCATATCCTGTCCGCCGAGGTCAAACGTCGGAGTTCCCTTTGCAGGAACCGTGCAGGAAGAAAGAGCAAACCCGATACTCTTCACATGCTCCGCTGTCTTGACGGCCAGTCTCTTCACTTCCTCCAGACTCATACCTTCTTCCGCGGCAGCACCGGCAATTTTATGCACGAATACGGTTCCGGCCACCCCCCGGCGGCCCACTGTATATAAGCTGTCCTCTACTGCTATATCATCATCCACTTTTACATAGTCAACGGTAATTCCATCTTCTTCCGCCAGATGAGCGGCATTTTTGAAATTCATGATATCACCGCTGTAATTTTTGATGATCAGTAATGTGCCTTTGTCAGACACCGTTTGCTTAATGCCTTTATATACCTGAATTTGTGAAGGTGACGCAAATACATCTCCGCATACAGCCCCATCCAGCATCCCTTTTCCAATGAATCCCGCATGTGCCGGCTCATGTCCGCTGCCGCCTCCGGATATCAGTGTCACTTTATTCTTGTTGATTTCTTTTTTTCTTAGTACCTTGAACTTTGGATCAAATTCCAGCTTCGGATATACCGCTGCGATTCCATTACACATTTCCGGCACAACCGATTCCGGATTATTTACTATCTTCTTCACCACATCACTCCATTCTTTTTTTATCAGAATTTACACCCTGCTCTTATACTCTCTTCCGATCGTATCCGCTGTAATAATCGCTGCCGCAACTCCTTCTATAGTAATTGGAAATGGCATTGCATGGATAGACTCTTCGGGTATGCAGGCTTTTTCTGCAACAGCAAGAAGCTCTTCATCAGAAATCTCCGTTACCCCGATATCCTCCAGGCATACCGGTAAGCCCAGCTCCACACACAACTGCAGTACTTCTTCCAGTTCCTCCGTCGGTGCATTCTCAAGCACAAGCTGGCAGATTGTACCAAAAGCAACTTTTTCCCCATGGAAATATCCATGTGCTCCTTCCAGCAATGTCAAACCATCATGAATCGCATGTGCTCCTCCAAGTCCGGCACTCTCAAAGCCCAGACCGGACAGCAGAATATTCGTCTCAATGATATTTTCCAGGGCCGGTGTGACTACGTTGCATTCACAGGCCTCTTTTGCCTTCAGACCGTCTTGCAGCAGTGTCTCATAGCACAATTGTGCCAACGCCAGCGCGGCATTCGTTCCTCTCGCTTCCTGACACATTCCTTCGCGCACACCACAGGGCAGTCCTGCATTTACTTTCGTATAAGAAGCTGCCGTTGCGCGGGCTTCAAAATAGGTAGATAATGCATCACCCATACCGGATATCAGAAACCTCACCGGCGCCTTAGCAATGATAGTCGTATCAATCATTACTACACTCGGGCTCTGTTTAAAATATGCATAATCATCAAAAGCTCCTTCCGGTGTATACAATACGGCCGAATGGCTGGTTGGCGCATCTGTTGCGGCGATAGTCGGTACAATGATAAGTGCTTCTCCCTCCGCCACACATTTCGCTGTATCAATCGCTTTTCCGCCGCCCAGGCCGATCGTACAGTTACAATTATGCTCTGCTGCCGTTTTCTGAAGTCTTGCGACCTCCTGCCGGGAACATTCTCCCTGAAATCCGCTTTCAACAATTGTAACACCAACCTTTTCACTGGTCGCATCCAGTTTATCTTTTACGCGCGCCACATCATCCGGATGAGCGATCAAAAGCGCTGAATCACCAAATGTCTTTACGAAATACCCCAGGTTTAGCAGCTCATCCTCGCCCTGAACATATTTTGCCGGGCAAATAAATGCTTTTCTCATTTTCTGTTACCTCCTATTTGTTTTTATAGTTTATTACTTTCTGATAAAAGAGCTCTGCCTGTTTTCTGCAGATAATCAGCTGATTTATCTCATCCTCTTCGCTTCCGCCTTCCCCCGACAGACACACTTCAAAATCTGCCGGCAGTTCCAGCGGCGCTTTCGCTACATAATCCGCAATCAGATCCCAGTCAAGTATTCCTTGGCCAAGTGTTCCATCCACATCCGGTACCCAATGCGCATCATGAAGCAGCACTTCCAGATCCGCCTTATCTCCATCATCCTGATACAGCAGTTCATCCGGAATCGATGCATTGTCCTGAAGATGGGTCGCATAAAGCCGGTTGTTATACTTTTTGAGAAAATGATAGTAATCTTCCCGGCACATCAATGCCCCATGTCCCGAATCGTAAGCAAACCCCAGGAAATCGCTGTCATATCGGTCAAACATAAGATCAAACTGTTCATCCTGATACTTCTGCGGTGTACAGATCATGTTTTCCAACGCAACCCTGACGCCGGCAGCTTTTGCATACTCTTTCACTTCATCGAAGGATTTCATGACCTGTTTATAATACACAGTCTTTTCCTCCGGTTTCTCTTTGAAGAGCATATAAGGAAGCTGCATATGAAGCACCATGACAGAGGCACCGATATAGGTACACAAATCGATTCTGTTCTTCAGCAGATCTACGCCTGCAAGCCGCAGATATTCATTTGCAGAGGTATAGTCTTTTCGGATATCCATGAACCTGTAACGATTATTAAATATCTTTTGGCCATTAACCCAGGCCGTTCTTATTCCGCCTTCCGATGCATGAATGCTATGGGCACAGATATTATAATGGCGGAGCACATCTCTTGCCTGAAACATTTCACTCCGGCTATACAGATATTCTCCTTCCCAGTTCTGCATCCATTGCGTATGCGTAAACCCTGCCTCAGCCAGATTTTTAATCTGACGCTCAATTTCAATCCAGTTATGCAGATCATTATTATAATCTGTTTCACAGGAGCTTAATAATTTGAAATTTGTCATAAAAACCTCCTCATTTAATGAGTTTTATTTAAGCTTCCACCGTTTACGCCGCCTGTGCTTGTGCAATCGCTTTTTTATTCATTCTGAGAAGGATAAATCCACAGATAAATCCGATTGCAGAAAGAATTGCCATTGCTATAAAACAATTAATATATCCCTGCAGCGGTGTAGCTGTTCCTGCATATTTGTCAACCATATTCCCGGAGACTGTGTACAGGAAGATTTCCGGTGCATAGGTAACCAGAGAAATAATTCCGGAAGCTGTACCGGCAAGTTTCTTCGGAACAAGCACTTCATCAATCGTTGAAAAATACAGTGCTTTGATACTGTATAAACACAGACCATAGCATACGAAATTCGCCACAATGAGCGGAACTGCTCCTGCTCCGGCCGGAATTGCAATATAAACGGTAGCAAATACTGCCATTCCGATAAATGCATACTGTATAAATTTTATTCTGCTTCCGATTTTATCCGAAATCAGACCGGCAACAATAGCACCTACCATCATCATGAAGTACGTACGGATAACACTTAAATTTGCCACAACCGTAGCACTCAGCCCAAACGCTTCTGATAAATAGCCGGTCACATAGCCATGAAAGATAAGTGCCGAATAATTACAGATTCCCAACGCCCCGCAAAGCCATACCCTCGGCATTTTTGCAACTGTCATGAAATCCTTCAGATTCAGCGGATTTTTTTGCTTCTCCGTCACCTTGGCCGGTGTATCATTTTCCATGAAAATTGCCGCCAGGATACCTGCGATAATTAATAAAATACTGTAATATAAAATCGCATTTTTCATGCCGCCGATATCATCTACTGCCATGCCGAATACTGCAACCGAACCAAATGCCGCCAAAGTCCCGATCAGTCCTCTTCCGCCTTCCAGCGTTCCGAACAGCCGCCCCTGTTCTTCTGGTCCGCCAAGACGGTTTACCGATTTAACCATTGCTGCCCAGAATGTAAATACTGTGGTAATCGCAAAAATTGCATGAATCACCATGAGCCATATAAAGCCCGGCATCGTCCAGTACCATAGACCGGCAAGTGCGGTCCCAATACAGGAAATTACGATCAGCTTTTTAGAACTGAACTTATCTGCCAATACCCCGCCCGGAAAATAGCAAATGAAATTAACAATTCCATAAGCTGACATAATCAGACCCAGCTGGGTCTTCGTTGCCCCTGTAGCCTGCTGCAGCGGCTCCATATAAGTTTCTCGCAGATATGGAAGTTTCGTAATCAATCCTCCGGCGATGGCCACAATGAAAACAGTCATCCATTTTTTCATAGTATTTTGCTTGTTTGTCTCCATACTTAATCCTCCTCATAAATTATAATTTTTATACTATCAATTCTCTTGTATCAGCTTTCTCCTTTTATATATTTTGAGGCCTCTTTCAAAAAGCTGAATACAATCAGAATGATAATCACACCAATAGGAAATGCCGCAATAACCGCAACCGACTGAAGACTGTGCATCGAACTGTCCGCGGCCAGAAGACCGATCGGTAATATAATAAACAGCACTGCCCAAAATGCTCTTACTTTCTTCGCCGGCTCTTTTCCTTCTTTTAAATTTCGATATGAATAAATGGAAATAACCATTGTTAATGTATCAAATGTAGTGGCATAAAACGCAACCATAGTAATTACCAGTAATAAAATTGCTCCTTTGGAAAAAGGAAGGGTCTGAAAGATACTCAAAACAGCTTCAGGAACTGATGCCCCCTCTGCCAGCTGCGCCATAACATCAACCGTGCCTTTCATCTGTTTTGCCAGACCAAAGTTTCCAAATACCGTAAAGCTTGTAAATGTTCCGGCAAGTCCTGCTATATACCCTCCCAGAATCACATTTTTTATGGTTCTTCCCTTGCTGATAACCCCGATAAAAAATGGAGTCGCTACGCACCACACAAGCCAATACGCCCAGTAAAATATCGTCCAGTTTTGTACAAAGCCGGTAGTTCTCGAGGGATCCAGGTTGGTTGACAGAGATAAAAAGTTCTGAGCCATGTTTCCAATTGCTGTAATACCTGTCTCTATGATATATACCGTGTCTCCGGACAGAAACAATACCCAGAATACCAGCCCGAAAAACATAAAAATACACATCTTGGCTACAAACAGAATACCCTTAAATCCAGTCAGTACAGCCCCTGTATAAACAGCTGCAATGAGAATCAATACTATTATATTAATAGTGATAGAAGAATCCAGACCGAACACATTACAGATTCCTTCGGTCAGCAGCGGTGTCGCTACCGAAAAGGTGGTAGCTGTTCCCGCCAGAAGGGCAAATATTGCAATTAAATCTATACCTCTTCCCAAGGCGCCATCCACCTTGTCGCCAAACATCGGTCTCAGGCTCTCGGAAAATTTCTGTTTCGTCCTTCCGCAAACATGGATCATAAAGCCAAACGCAGCTGCCAGAATAAGATAAAATCCCCATGGAATCGGTCCCCAGTGAAACAGCGAATAGGTAGGACTCCATAGTTCCATCACTTCTGCGCTGTCCAGATGTGGTTCTCCTGCATACAGCATCCACTCACTGCAGGAATAATATAAAATATCCGCTGCCATGGTAGATGTAAATATCATGGCTCCCCACTGAAAATTCGTATACAGAGGTTTCTCTGTCTTCCCCAGTTTGATTTTTCCATATTTAGAGAATGCAATGATAAGAGTAGCCAAGAATACGCCCAATCCCAGAAGCATGTAGAACCAACCCATATTTTCCCCTAATATACCTCTTATAGAATCGGTTACCAGAATTGACTGCTCTGGATACAGAAAAAATAATACACACAAACCAACCACAATAGTTAACGGCACTACCATGAGAAGAATATCAAGCTCTTTTGGTTCCTTCTTCTGCTTTATCTCTTTTTTCATAGTACATCTCCTTGCTTTTTCTTATTCTACGGTATATCTGTAAAACTCCTCTGCAATCGCATACTGTCTTTTCTTGTAGTCTTCGTAATTCTGGCCGGAAATCCTTTTTATTTCAGCCCACAGTACCCACAGGAATGCGCCGGCCGCCATGTATGCATAAATCTTCCTTCGCTCCTCTTCCATACAGCATTTATCAAAATAAACATCAATGATGCGGTCTGTACTCTCTTTATCAAGCTCTGAATAAATGCAGAACATCGCTATGTCAATAAGCGGATCACACATTGCCGCATATTCCCAGTCAATCAGGTAAATGTTCTTCCCGCTTATCAGAAAATTATCGGCGATCGGATCAATATGGCACAAGCAGTATTCCCGTGGCTGCTTATCGGTTATTTTACGCAAATCTATAATTTTTTTACGCATGTTTTTATAATTTTCTAAATTTATTATAATAGCTCCGCACTGCTTCTCATATTCTTCTATCTTCTGATAAACATCAAATTCATGCCCAATCTGCAGCTTCATCTCATGAAATTTCCTGAGGTGCCGGATACATGCTCCTATTTCATCCTTATCCTTCATATTGCATACATGTGCATGATCCAGATATTCAGTAATTTTAATTCCGTTTTCCGCATTAATATATCGGACCTCGTCTGTAATACCCCTGCCCTTCAGCAGTGTATATACTTCTGTCTCTTGCTGCCGGTTCACCAGATACTCAGTACCCTTCCCAGGTATACGGACGAGGTACTTTTTCCCACTATACATAAATGAGTATAATTGGTTTGTCATGCTTGCAGTAATCCTCTGAATATTGCAGGAATTCTCCAACATGCCTGCACCTTCTAATGCTTGTTTCACAACTCTTTCTTCCTTACTACACAACATTTCATTTTCTCCTGCTTCTTACCTGTCTAAAGTGAAATACTCCTGCTGATATATCAATTATACATAGCCCATTTTATATTACAATAGAATGAATTGTTCAGTTTCCACAAATTACAATTGTAATTTTATGACATAATACAACATCGTGGTAGTAATATGATTTTTTCGATTTTTCACCTTCTTTTTTTGGTCATATTGTTATATTTATAACAAATTATAATCCGTTTTTTATCCAATTAGCAATAATTTTATCCAATTAGGATTGAATTTCACATCTTATTTTGGTACTATAATAGAATCATTAGATAGTAATTTTATCGCTTAAGGAGAGCTTTATTATGACCCATTTTAATTTAGACAAAATTATCGATTTGGAAAAGTGGCAAGATTTGCAGGATTCTCTTGCAGATATAACTCAGCTTGCGATTATTACTATTGACTATAAAGGAAAACCGGTTACCACTCATAGTAAATGTACCCCTTTTTGTGAAAAAATCCGTGCTAACACAGAGTTGGCCAAAATGTGCCAGAAATGTGATTCCAGAGCCGGGTTAGAAGCAGTGCGGTATAACAGACCATACATCTACCTGTGTCACTATAATATCATCGATATCGCTATTCCTATAACAAGTGATGACAAGTATATCGGTGCCATTATGGCAGGACAGGTAAGACCACTATCTTCTGAAACCATCCCGGATTTAGAACAGATCTTATATTCTCCCGACAACCTTCAGACCCTTCATGAGTCTCAAGAGTTAGGACGCTTATACGAAAAAATTCCATCGCTGGATTATAGTTTTATTTTGAGAACTTCAGATATGCTGTTTAAACTGTGTAACTATATTATGAACGAAGCGGCTGCCAAGAACTACCTGGAATATAGTATGTACAGTTCGCTGGCAATGGCCCAGGCCTCGCCAAACTCACAGGATTCTAATAACATACCTCTACTGAATCCTCTGCCGGCAAATACTCTTACGCCTGTACATACCTCAGCTGTACCGTTCACTAAGCCGAAAAATACAAAGCTATTACCAGCCCTTGAATATATATACAACAATACTCATTTAATGGTTTCAATGGAAAAGGCTGCACAGCTCTGCCACTTGAGTCCCGGCTACTTCAGCAGATCTTTTACAAGAGAATTTGGCAAAAATTATACTACATACATTATCGCACTGAAAATCAAATGGGCAAAAGAGTTACTGACAAAAACAGATCTTCCTATTTCGCAGATCAGTGAGCAGCTTGGTTTTAATGATCCTGGATATTTCACGAAAATATTCAAGAAGCAAGAGTATTTAACGCCATCTTTATATCGGGAATATGCGCCTCCCGAAGATATCTCCACATCGGTGTAAAAACATACCGGGAGACTCCGTATCGGCAGTCTCCCGGTATGTTTTTACTATTCATTTACTTCAACTATCAAGGTAAAGTATCAAGCCGGGCTATTCCCAGATCATCCCGGCGCCTGCATCGACCGCTTTATCATAAATGGTCTTTGCTGTTACTAAATCCTGTGTTGCAACACCAACTGTTTTAAATACAATAATTTCCTCATCGGTTTCTCTGCCGGGAACATTCCCGAGTATGACATCTCCCAGATCACCAGTAAAGTCATCTTTTGTAATAGTGCCGTCATCCAGAGGAATTATAATATCTCCTGCTTCCGCCAGAACCATTTCTTCAAGATCAAAATATATTTTAGATGCTCTTGTGAGTATAACAGGATCCATCTCCTGCATATGGTGCTGATAAGAACCCACACAGCTTACTGTAGCTCCCGCTTTTACCTTGTTACCATCAAATACAGGTCTGGAAGATGGTGTAACTGTTACGAGCAAATCCGCATCTGCAACGGCTTCGTCTGATGTTTCAGCGGCAACGATTTCTGCACCATAGTCTTTTAATTCCTCCTGCATCATAGCCGCAAAGCTCTTTGTCCGTTCAAAATTCAAATCATATACTTTTACTTTTTCCAGTTTCCTGGCTGCCAGCATACCCTCTAATTGAGTTGCTGCCTGCCCCCCAGTACCAATGAGCCCGCCGATTCTTGCATCTTTCCTTGCAAGCAGATCAAATGCTGCTCCGGAGGCTGCTCCGGTTCTTAACTGAGTCACGTACGTACCATCTAATATCGCTGTTACAAGACCTGTCTTTCCATCGATCAACAGTACCTGTGCCGGTGAAGAAGGCAGACCCGCATCAATATTATGCGGAAAAATATTGATAACCTTTAAAGACGCAGTATCCATTTCTTCGACATACGCCGGCATGAATAAAAAGCATCCTTCATAATTCGGAGCCTGAATTTTCGTTCTCAGCGGTGCATCACACTTTCTTTCTACAGCCAGCTGAAATGCTTTCTTATCTGCTTCAATTGCCTCTCTCATTGTAAATATCTTTTTAATTTCTTTTCTTGATAGCAACAGCATAAAATACCTCCTCGCATTTTAATAGCTTCCTTTGGGAGCTATTATATCAATTTGTTTGTTTTTCGTCAATCTATAATTCAAAACTTATAACACAAACCATTGGACACATTTTTCTTTTATGATATACTTTTTATAAATCGACAAAAGAAATGGAGATATCTATGGAGAACGAAATATTATTATTAAACAAAATCGGTCTGACTGACACGGAAGCCAAAGTATATCTGGCTCTGCTTCAAAATGGGAACCTTTCAGGATATGAGGCCAGTAAAATGGCTGGTGTATCACGTTCAAAAATATATGTTATCCTGGAATGTCTAATTAATAAAGGATTCGTTCTATATACGCAGTCTGAAAACAACAATAAATATTCGGCACTCCCCATTACAGAAGTAGCTGATAAAGTTAAAGATGAAACAAAAAATGTTTTGGCTGATTTAACAAACCAACTCAGCATCTTCCCGCAGCATACTAATCTGGACGACTTATGGCATATTCGTACAAATGGGAATGTGTTTGCAAAATGCAGAGAAATCATCTGCCGCACGAAAGATGAACTGCTGCTGCAAATTTGGAATGATGACCTTCCTCACCTTTTGAAAAATCTACAGGAATTAGAAAATAAGCAGATTAATACAGGAATTGTAATTTTTAATGTAAATTCTGATCAGGAAATTCCTTTGAAAAAAATTTATAGACATGGAATGGCAGAAGAAAAAAGACAAGAAATGGGAGGACGATGGATCACACTGGTATCTGATATGAAAGAGGTAGTCTTTGGACAGATTATTAATCATAATATTGCGGAAGTAATATGGACGGAGAGCAAACCAATGATTTCTCTGGCTGCGGAATGCGTAAGACATGATATTTATTTTTATAGAAGTGCCAATGAATTCCCTGAAATTATGCAAACTAAGTTTGGAGATGATTTGAGGAAAATTCGAGATATTTATAACTAAGGAAAAATCACCAGAAGAAAACGCTGGTGATTTTTCGAATCAAACCTGACTTTCAACCAGTTCTTTTGTTCTCTGCTGTACACCACTCCATTGCTCATCGGACATGGTCTCCGGCTTGTCCATAGACAGTAGATTATAGAAATCGATATCCACTTCATGGAGCGCCCGCTTCGCCGATTCTTCCTGCGTCATCGGTTCCGGGGAGGTCAGCGAAGGAATGCGTTCATTTTTGTTAAATGCCTTATCATGATCAAAATGCAACGCCATTCCGGTAATCCTGCCGGTCACATTATTCATGTAGAATCCCCAGTTCTGTCCGTGACGGTCACTATTATTCAGTATATAATCGATGATCTGCATCTCATAATATTTATATGGTTCTATTTTCATCGCTTCCTCAATCGATTCGGCACCGTAAAGCTCACAAAACTGACCGAATTCATCGAAAGATACAAAGGAAACATCTTCACTTGTAAATAGCTTTGAATTGACAATTGCTTCCCCAACACCTTCAAGCCAGGCTCTGATTTCTTCACTCACATATTGCTTAATCTGAGTTTCTGTTGATAAGCGATATGTAATGTGCGGTATATTTAATGCACCCAGTACGGCACTGGCACCCACTTCATTTATTCCTATTTTATGCATATACAAAATACCGTCTTCTTTAATCCATGCTTTCGCATTGGCCCCCCAGGTGGTCAGCTCCGGAGTCACATCTTCTATATAGTCGTGCCTTTGCACCTGATGAGATACCCGATGCAGTCTTCCCGACAGAGATGTTTCAATAATAGATACCGACAATTCATTTTCGTATAAATTCCGCTGCTTCCAGGTGCCCGTGTCGTATTCTTCTTTTATCCAGTAAGAATCGTTCAGGCTGAACCCCCTGCAGGCCTTGCAGATCCGATACCGGTCATATTGCGGCAAACGGTAACGGTTCAGCAGTTCTTTGGCATTCTGCCGATCAATCTGCAGCGTACGGCCCATGATCCAGCGTATATACATTTCAGGGGAAACATCCTTTATCCGCAGGGAAAAGGGCAGGCGGTTAAAATCCAGGATATCAACTGTCCCGTCTTCATATACGTTTAATACCGGATTATCTTTCAGCATCAAAGATTCCACTTTCGCTCCCCTCTTTCTTTATAATTATCACTTCTTTGTCATTCGGCACAAACAGATTCCCATTATAATATTGCCTTCCTTCAGCGGTATAAAGGATTTTCCGCTCCCTCAGATGGCTTTCCTCCGTATGATACAGGATCAAATTTGGAATCTGCAGTTCTTCCGCCAGCTGACAGGCTTCTTTGACTGTACTGTGGTGCTTTTCATACGGTTTAAACCTGTCAGCTTCTTTATACAGACAAAAAGCTTCGTGCATCAGCCAGTCACTGCCCCGTACATAATCTTCTTCACATACGTTATAAGGCTCATCACCGCAGCAGGTAAATTTCAGCCCCTCCGGATTCTTCAGGGAAAAGCCGAACTGCTTGGCTTTGGTGGAACCGATGTCAAAAAAAGTAACCCCGCAGCCGATGATTTCCCGCTTTTCTCCGTTTTCCAGCGGAATCAGCAAAATGCGGTTATCAAAGAGTTTCGTAACTTTTTTCTGCACCGTAAATTCGGTGATCGCTTTGATAACACCGGTCAGCTGACGATGGCAGTATATCCGCAGGCGGCCTTCGTAGTCTCCTTTGTTCATCTTTTGTCCGATCATCCGTATCAGCCATATCACACCCAGCAAGTGATCCACATGCTCATGAGTCACGAAAATATCGTGAATGTGTTCCAGCGGTATCTCCACATCCTTTAATATTTTCAGTATCTGATTTCCGCCCCCCGCATCTACCAGAAAATGTTTTTCTCCCTCTCTCAGTACAAAGCAGGTATTATAGCACTCGGTTGCGGCCGCATTTCCGGTTCCCAGCATGGTCAGTCTCATACTCTTTTCCCCAATTCATCACTTATTGCTATTCACTTTTCACTCCGGTGCTGGAGCGAATCACCAGCTCCGGTTCAAAGACAATCGGATTTTCTTCCTGCATTTCACCTTTTATCAGCGAAATCAAACATTCGGTCGCTTTTCTGGTCATTTCTATACGCGGCTGTTTCATTGACGTCAGCGGTGTCTCCAGCAGATTATTAATAAAGCAGTCATCATAACTGATGATTGAAATATCCTTTCCGATTTCGATATTGTGCTCACAGGCATAGGTATAAAGCCCGTACGTCATCATATCATTATGGCTAAAGATTGCCGATACATTCTTTTCTACAAAGTACGGCATTGCCGTGACCCCGCTTTGAATCGTGAAGTCACCATAGTACAGCAGTTCTTCTTCAAAGGGAATCTGCCAATCCGCCAGCGCCTTTTTATAGCCCTTCAGACGGTCACGAACACTGCACTGGCCCATCGGTCCGAGGAGACAGCCGATCTTCCGGTGCCCCAGTTCAAGCAGATGAACAGCGGCAAGGTACCCCCCTTTCTCATTATCCAGCACACATCGGAATATTTCCGGCACTTCCAGATCATTATCCAACATCACAAACGGAACCCCCGAACGCTTCACGGTCGCAATGATCTGTTTTTCTTCCGCATCCGTTACTTCTGAAGAGTGCAGCAGAATTATACCATCAACATTTTTACCGAGAAACTCATTGATGTATTCAAGCTCACGCGCTCCGGTATCGCCGGTATTTCCAAAAATAACCGTATAATTATATTTCTTCACTTCTTCTTCCACTATTTTAGCGATTTCAGCCAGAAACAGATTGCTGATATCCGACAAAATCAACCCGATGGTTCGGGTCTCTCCTTTGACCAGTCCTACAGCGATCTGATTCGGACTGTAATTCTGCTTTTTGGCCGTATCTAAGATCAGCTTTCTGGATTCTGCGGAAATTCTGTTC
>Ga0153946_1000162_pt1 | contig 26828 bp, 44 predicted proteins | sample TSNJ030MetaG_FD_104751 | JGI IMG/M metagenome (GOLD analysis project Ga0153946, IMG submission 104751) | Attine ant fungus gardens microbial communities from New Jersey, USA - TSNJ030 MetaG | ecosystem: Host-associated > Fungi > Mycelium > Unclassified | place: USA: New Jersey, Wharton State... | reverse complement strand
TTTGAAAGAGTGGGCATCAGGGAATAGCGCCTAGATAATTCATTCATTATTGCATGTTTCACCGCATGAATGTACGAAATCCCAACCTCATCTTTGTGCATGGCACCAGTCGCAACTGCAATCATGTTATCGGCGGGAATATGTGTTCCGTCAGATAGTGTCCAGTCCTTAAGGGTCTTTCGAGACATGTTCACTTTAGAAAGGGAAATGAGTTCATGTTAGATTTGCACAAATCACTTGAGACTTGCTGCTTCCAAGACCGCTAAACCGCTGTGATTCCTTCAAGAAACTGTCGATTTTACGCATTCCTTGCATAGCGTGTTTGGTCCAGCCATTTGCATGGATCATGGCCTCTGCTTCTTCGCGCATTTCTTTGACGTATTCCGGGTGTGCAGCGAGGTCATACAAAGCCTGGGTCAAGGACTAGACATTTGGTAGTTCAATGACACCTAATAGATGGTTGAGGTCTACTTACCATGGAGCTGGTATGGATTGCCGCAAAATTTATCACCAAAACGCGGATGGTAATCTCACGAGGATCAAGTTGACCTTCGTGTGTTGAGGATTCAATCAACCAGCTGATCAAATCATTCTATCATCCCGGTCAATGTAGGGTCATAGATATGGCAGTGAAGATTGACAGACTGGCATTTCTCCTTGCTCGGATTTAGGCCGTTTCGACTGAGCTATCCTTGATTCAATGATAGGTCCAAGATACTGAAGCGCTCTTGTTATATCTGAGCGCGAAGTCGTCAAGTAAGTGGCAATAAACCTGTTGGCCATCAGTCACAGAAAACGAAAAGAAAGGATACAGACGGCCGGAGGAACTTCGGGAAGCAATTGGTCATCCGAGCTCTCGTAACAAGATTGATTGTGAAGGTCTCGTTGAGCGATCGATAGCCTGGCTCGCGGCCTAAGCAGAGAGTTAGATCAAAAATTGCCTAAGCGAACTGAGCTGAGATACTCACAAATGGGAAGCCCGACAAAATAGCGATTGCTCGTACGACATACGATATGCATAACGGTATCGTACGCTGGTACAGAAGTCCAATCTAAGTATATGTAAGTAGCGTTGCTATAAGCTTCTTTTCATTCCAATACCTTCAGTGAGTGGAATATATTCTTTGAATGACTCCACAATTTCATCTCGAATGTCGTCAAACCTCGAGATCAGATTGCGAGTAACTGGAGAGCGAATTGCCATGATATGGAAGGGTTCATCATCGACCTGTGGACCTATGCTGTACTTCATATGTATTGACTAGGTCTTCTCAGTATAATCCCCGAAAATATCCGACGGCCTCATACCTCCGCTACGGCTTCCCTAAAAGAAAGAGTATCATCCGCAGCTTTCCGGATGTCATCAATGTACTGCTTCCCACTCATTACTATGATCCATCGTGATATAGTGGCTACTTTAAATGGTTGGTTGGGATACTACAGACTAGCCGTTGAGCGGTGAAGAGATATGGCAGAAATTTCACATACCCGATTATATCCTTCCTGTAGCAACTCAGCGGCTTTCCATAGCCATTGAATTGCAGTGATGTACGAGGAGAAAATACCCGAATAGCCCACTGTTGGGAGGGCGTTTAACTGTATGGAAATCGATCCAATATCAGAATGTTGGGAACAAGCGAGGTCTGTTTTAACGCACCGGCGACCTTTTGGCCTCTATATACTTCCGGCAGGTGTAGGCGATGAGAACTAGACCCGCAATGTGTACAAAGAGATATGAATTAATATCTGATGCTGGCATTGAGGGATTGGGTCAATGAAGATTCCAGAGAATGCATCGACAGATATAGGGACCCGAACGGGCCGGATGACGATAGCTTGTATGGTCATATTGGATGACTCCCGTAGGAGTGTAGTGCAAACCTCACACTATGGTCTGAGGAGAAATCCCTTGGTTATGTCTCGTGCATGTTTAGCACTGCAACGCGATGTTGAAAAAATAGTCAGCGAGAACACATCACTAGTGGGTGACGATGCCGAGTGTCCTAGACTCAAGTTGTGATCGGAGAAAAACGCCGGACCCTAGATACCTTTTGAGTTAGAAGCATCAGAGTGCTATGCCATATAGGCTTGTGGAGGAGGATAGAAAGCTGACCAAGGTCACTTGCGCGCTACGAGATGCTCAAATCAACACAGCTTTCGATCAAAAGCTTCATCAATGTCATCAAGTTCTTGCAAGATTCATCTACGCATACCCAGAAATCCATTTCTCGTAATTGTAAGTGACTAATAGCTCCTTTTGTCCTTCATGCAACCGAGCCTTCGCAACAAATGCCACATAACTGTCGATCGTCTCTTCCTTACACCGGTCCAATCCCAAACCATTGGAAGTGTCAATTGCATTCTGATACACCCCAAGGTCCTTCCTCTCGCTGCGCAGCGTTTGAGCATTACTAAATTCCTCACATTGATCAATATACCTGCGACTCGGGGTAAGGATCTCAATTTTTTGGCAGATGTTTCACAAGCCATACCCCTGATACTCATCCTGCTCGTCTTCCGATACAACAGGCGCCAACAGTTGCATAGCAAGAGTGTCAGATGTAATTCTATCTTGTTGTGTATTCACTTGAGCTTTTGCCACGTCCGTCTCAACACGAGGTTGTTTCTGATCCCTCTTCCGCCTTTCCGTTGGCGTACTCGACCTTATCCACTCGCGTACCCCTTGTACAACACTGGAAACTAGCGTCAAGACTTCAAAAGGAGGACATTAGACAAAACGACGTGCCCATGACCATGTGTGACATGACGATAGAAACGCCTCTGAAAGGGACTTTTGTATACATCCACAGCCGTTTTCCTGCACAAGTGTTCGTCAGGGTCAAATGGGGATTCTCTTGCGACCTACCCAGGTAGTTTCAACGTACTATTCATCGAATAAGCAAAATGCTTCCCCAACGACGTGAAAAGTAGCGGCCGATAATATTCCACCCAAAAATCACCTCGCATCGTCACAAAATCCTGTAGCGCTTTCTCACTTTCTTCGGTCAAATAGGGAGGTTCAAGGTACTCAGGATGATACCAATTTCGGTACCCATGGCGAACTGGACGGAGAGAATGAGGTCGTTCGTTATTCACACCCAAGAAGAGATTGATAGCAGCTTGTTTATCGGCATCTATCGGCATGTCAGGATATTTGTAAATTGGGAAGCGCAAATTCACACCGACCAAGTAGGGAATTAGTGTAAAATCGTCGAATATTTTCAATGATATCACGGGAATGACTATTCCAGTGGGGCATTCGGCGATAAGTTTCAACACGATTGACAAGAGCACTCCCGGTGTATTGTAATGCGATCGCTACAAAGTGTATCAGTAGCTTGAATTGAACATTCGGAACATCACATACTATCACCGTGATCATGATACATCTCCGTGAGCATGTCAACCGCATCTGAATCAAAATCTAGATTAGGAGAATCAACAACACCAAGTGCATATAATTGGTGTCCTAATGCTCGCTTGCCGAATACAAACTGAGCAGCATTCGTACGATCTAAACAATCAACACAGTTTGTTCGACAAATGCCATTCTGAAGTAAGATCTTATCACGCCAATGAGGTTTCATCACATCAGAGCTGTATTGTCAATTAGAATACTCGACAACATGACAGAAAACAGAAACTGACCTATATTTATTTTCAAGTAAATGGGAGTAAGGCTCATGACCTGTATGAAAAAATCCGGTCATCTGGATGGACTCCTCCGCAATATCCTCGAGATAGCCAATGACATCTCGCTCTTTGCTAAAGGTAGATTCTCAGCTACTCAAATTTCTTGTGAGAAAATGACGACTTACTCTTTATGGGCCCGCGCAATATCCCAAGCGTGATACACCATTTTCTTCCCCTCAGGTAGGAACTGATTAAGATATTCGACACATTGAGTATACTCAACCAACAATATTGATTCTCGTGGAACGGGCTCCCGCTTTTTAACGAGATTGAGAATCATTATCGGTGCACCATACCGGCGGAACAAGTTGTCAAAGTGTTTCGAAGCAGCGGTGAAGAATGGATCAACAACACTGACTAGGGGGCATTCATTCAGTGGATCGGGACCCAGACCAGTCAGGTGAAAGCACGTACTTTCGATGGGTGGTTTCGGGGTCATGGTGTTTGTCTCCTGAACCCAGGTGACAGGTATACTTCCGCGGTATTGGACATAGCTCGTATAGTTCGGATTGGGGCGTCTTCGATCGTGCCGGCTATCTCTGGTGGGACCAGAGGATGGATAGTAGAAGGGCGTCGTCAATGCTTCAGAAACGATTTGTTCCGTTTCAACCTCATTTGCGACATTCCCCTGCAGACAGTTAGTACTATAAAAGAGATAGATAATAGCAAGCCACCTCCTCATTGATACCTCTCTTGAGGTAGCGAGCACCAGCATAATGTCGCGATCTCCGAGCAATTAAAGTCACAAATACGAGTCGCCCAAGGACAGTAAGCTCTAACTCAACTCAGCTTTCTTTTGAGAGAACCTCAAGGTAGGTAGGACACTTACTCGCTTGGTCTACATGGCCGTGCACCAGAGGAAGAAACCAATGGGGTTTGATAGCTCGTTTCCCATCTTCGCCTGTGGACTGGCACGCATCAGACATCATATGTAGGTTCCACGCGAACCTATCACTGAACGGCCAAGGATGGTTCAAGACTCGCTGACAACCAATCAGATTATGCTGAAGTGTCGAGGTCAGGTCATAAGTATAACTTTCAACCAGTTCAAAATCTTGAAAGTGAACCATGGAGAGGAATTAGCGGGGCATACCTGAAGTAAAAGTTCTTCGACATATCAACTTGTTTGAAGATATTCATCAGACGCTGCTCTTCCCCCTGCTTCTCAATTTTATGACTCGAGCAGACAGGGATGATCTCCGTTTGCTCACAGTGGAACAAGTAATGTCCACCAAGCAGCGCGACCACAGACCTTTTCGCGATGATGATGATATACCATCCAGCAGTGAACCGTATAAACCCTGTGCAATTCGTATACTTCAATACACCGAGTCAACTACTATCCAAAGAAGACACACCAACCAGGCCAAAAAAAACTCTCCCCTTGCCTAACCCTCCAAAGGGCTTGTTCGCCTCATCCAGAGCTCTCAGCGTCGAATTCATATATCTTCCAGTATACTCTGTATCATCCTCTACTATTGACAGCGCTTCTTGTATTGTCCTATCAATCTTGAGGATCCTGTGTCGACTCTCCGACACATTCGAAGCGACGATAAAGAACTTGGCGCGGTTCTCATAAAGGATGAATTTATTGAAGACAGGGGGGATATAATGGGCTTTGGAGTCTAAGAGTGACGCTGATTTCGAGTTTGAATTTGAGTTGGACGTGACTGTGCTCTCGCTGTTCCCTGACATTTTTGGGTCAGTCAGGAAGCCGTCCATGGTGGTGGTGGTGACACACGAGGAAAGGGTGTTTGTAGTCACATTACAACTCAACAAGACAATCATCGTGCCACTGACTTGGTTCTACAATACTAATAAGAATTTGTATTGAGACTACTTCTTCGGCCGATTCCTTATTGCTAAAAGTCATGATTGAGGTCGCAGTGATTTCCTTCGCCCCGAAGACATCCACCAATAACTCAGCCATACTACAGCTAACGCACTCCCTATCCCAACATGTCGTATGACCTCGACATGCAATAACGAACTTCTGCCTTGCATACCAACAATTTTTCCTATATTTCTCCGCCTCCCATCATATGCGACAACACCCCTCATGGCAAGCGATATCAATACTAAATAACGCGAAGGTAGAGCTCGTCGGATAGAGATCAAATTTCCAGCTCTTCGACAGGCGAAAAATGATTTAGCAAACAAGACTGCAAAGACGATTCCTGCCAGTAGGTTGACCATATTCGCATAAACCAGAGAAGCATCGCCGAACCCTAGTCGGTAAAACAGAACAGCAGCAACAATAAATATGAGAGAGAAGACAACCATCCATCTAGATGTTGAACAGATATCAGTACTTGATTGATAGATATGGAACCTATCTTCACCTGCTTTGGCGATTCAACTCTTTCGGGTTAGCTACGCTAGCCACAAAACCTTCCAATCCGCCATTCACAGCCAACACAGGAATGTACCATGCCCATGCAGCCAGAATCTGAGGTGCGCTCGTCGCCATATATCGAGGAGGTAGCAGAATTGGAAGAAGGATCGGCAAGTAAGCCGTGCCAAAGGCCAGGGAAAATATCGACAGCTCCAGTTGTATTGATACAAGCGATGTCAATGCAGTCGCAACATCCTTGAGTGCAGAATCCACATTGGCCTCTTGGGCAAATGTTTTTGAGAAGTAAAGTCGCATGACTTCCTCTATGGGTTGAAAAACGATACGCGCCAGCAGCGATCCTGACCCGACGATAAACATTCGTCTTTAAACAGAGCAGAGTACGCACGTACCATAATTTACAGCAAGAGCGTAGCCGCCTTGATCCTGTAAGGGACTGAACCACGATAAGATCAACTTGTCTCCTTCTGTCAACACATGTTTCACGAGTGATTGCCAAGTTATTGTCGCTGACAATCTGAACAACTGCAAATCAAGTTTATAGCTGTTGAACATCAGCATAGCTCCATCAACAAAGTATATTATGATACACACTTGATGTCAGGCCACAGTGGACTCGCACCCAAGTACCTTAGATATACCATCCAGCATGCAACACTATATGCTAACTGACCCAGCGCAAACGCCAGCAAGGCAAGCGTCCCTTGACCGTCCACCTTTCTAACATCATATAACAGAACCAAGAACGTCACAATGCTCTTGGTCATGATTCCAGTGCCTTCGGCTTTGACTCTCACATTTGTCTTGAGTTGCACCATTGATCTATATTGATCCGTCATGACCCACGAAATTTAAGAAAGTTGCAACGCTTGCATATTGTGGAATGGCTCTGTCAGGAGCTCTAGCACAGCTGCCAATGCAAACACCATCACTGCCTCACGGAAGAAGGCTCTCGCTTTGAGTTCCTCGCCTGCATACTCAACATACGTCCAGGCAATTGTAAGTGCCAGGGGAACACCCGCCACGACCGGCACAAATGACAAGTTGAATTCTTTTGGCCCAGGAGATTTCACCCTCAGGATAGTCGTTCTGATGCCCTCACGACTGAGAAACAGAATTGTACTGAGGATAAGCTCAAACTGGATCACAGCAGCTCCAAAAACTTCTGGAGAGGTAAGACGAACGAGAGCCTGGTTCAAGACGAAGGTGAATAAGCGAGAGAAGAGCTGGAGAGCAATGAGGGCAGTGACGGACGCGATGCTGGACTTGCGGAGGACATCCTGAGCGTCAGAGGACATGCCAGAGAATTAAACATCAGTGGATCAAAAATTGGCCACGTGCTTTTCTCCGATCTGACATGTCAGAAACACCCGTCGACCTGTTGGCCAGGCATTGGATGAATGAAAGGCATGCACCAGAAATCTTACCAGCACAGGAGGCACTCTTGTCCTCAATACTCGATCATCTGAAGAGGCACGTACCCTTTGTTTTTTTTCTTTGAGAACACGCAACAGCCAATGATATGTCAGACAGTCCGAGGCCGTACAGACACTGCGCGGGGATCCTTCAGCATCAGAAGACGAGCATTTGCGGATCACCCTCGTACAGCTCGACATCGAGCGCGTCAAGTTCATCGTCAGATCCTACGTTCGCACACGATTGTACAAGGTTTGCCTGTCAACTTTCCCACCATTCTGACCTTTTTTATCCTTCTTTGTACAGATAGAAAAATACGCGCGCCATATCATCTCCTCCCCTTCCATCCAAACACGACTCACAGCTGCCGAACGAGACCATGCAAGTCGACATGCTGATCTCAACGATCGCCACTTTAGCTTTTCAGTGTTGCAGAGTCTCCCTGAGCCCCAACGACATTTGGACGATGAGGTGCCATACTACATGCCCTCCATGGGTGCGTGTAATATCCCAGATTACCGCGCAGCTGACGAAGTGATGTAGTGACAACGCCGGATATGACGAGACCCGTGTTCGCACATGCCTTGCAGGATTGTCCTCCTGTAATTCTACCCGAGTGCGTCTATTCATTTCTCCCCGACACCCACTCACTTTTCTTCTGGATGGTTTAGTGGCACAAAGCACGAGATGACGAAAGGTCATGTTTCATTGACTCATTTCTCAGTTGTCGAACAACTTGTGGCAAGGGGAGAAGCCGAGTTGGTATGAGATATCATGGGTGAGGTGCTGAGTCCCATTTGTAAATTATGATCCTGCCACAGAAACGTGTACCACCAACAAAGACTGCTTGTATGATCCTTTTGTCCCGTTCGCAATTGCCAAGGGCAATGACTTTATAGCAATCACTACGACTTTGGTACTTTGGTTATAGACTAGAAGCCAATCTGATCACTCTCAAAGTCCAGCTCACTCCTAAGGAATAGAAAGAATATTGCATTCACGACAACAGAAACTATCAAACTAGTACTAGGCATGCTGTTGGCTTCGGCTTCATCCAGAGATGAAGCCTACTGAGCTCCCGACCCACGACAAGGGCGCATGATAAGTCACTTTGTTAAGGTGACCCAACTGGAAGAAGTCGCCAAGAGAGAAAAGCAGATCGGAACCGAGAGAAGAGAGCAAAGCAAGTCGGGACAAGAGTTCGGTAGAAAGCAGTTCGGGACGAGTAGAGATTAAAGCAGTATGGGACGAGTAGAGAATAAGGCAGTTTGGGACGAGCAGGAAAGAGTAAAGCAGTTTAGGAAGGCTAAGACGAGAGAAGATAGAGAGAACAAAGCAGTATCAGGTCGAGAAACAATCAGAAAACTAGAGAAAGACAGAGAGAAGAGAAAAGAAAGCACATCGGAGGAAGACGAGAGAGAAAGAACAAAGCAGTATCAGGCCAAGAAACAATCAAAATATCAGAAAGCAAATCAGAGACAGAGACAGAAAGGAGAGCAAAAAAAAACCACATCGGGGAGACACGAGAGAGAGAGAGAAAGAGTTTGAAAAAAACAAAAAACACCCACGCCTCCTCTTATATACCCAAAATCACACATCATCACGGGACTCAAAGTAAACCCTACCCTTCATCCCAAAAGAACAAAAAGAACAAAAAAGCCACACCTTTCCAGCAATAGTCCACCAACAACACAGCATTTCACCTCTAAAAACAAAAACGGAAACGGAAACTAGCTTGTCGTCATGCCAACCCAGAATTCTCGATCAACATCAACGCCACACAATACCAATACCACCACCACCACTACTACTGCTGTAGATGGATAGCCCCAAACAATAAAAAGGAACCATTTCTGTGATCTCGCTGAGACTTCATACCAAGATCAAGGCACACACACACACGCACCCTGTCTTAATTCATAGATCCCATCTTCCCACAGATAACCAACACGTCTGTAAAAATGAAAATAGAAAATGGTGTTTCACCCGCTCTCGTCGTCGTCGTCGTCGGGACCCATCTGCTACATCACAATACCGATTGTTCAGTGACTCGATTCCACTCCACTATGTTTTGGTGGAAAGGGAAAAAAATGGGATGGACCCCCCTATCACAACACATATATGTATATAAATAGGACAACGGTTCGACTCACGACTTCATGCATCAAAAAGCACGCACGCACGCATTTTGTTCTTTTCCTCTCTTTCACTCACCACCCCTTCACCCCCACCTCTTGACACAGGCTAAGAACTCAAATCAAAAACCAAACCTCCCCATCCACTCTCTCTCTCAAAAAAAAATCAAAAATTAACAATCAACTAGTCCATCTTTTCTTTCACCAACACAACAGAACTACCCAATCCCAAAAACAGACCAACACACAACCAGACAAACAAGATCAGCCCCAAGAACCACACATTCTCACAACCATTCCTAATCCTAAATCCACAGACCTCCCTTTATGATATCTACTTGTAATCGCTATAATTTACCAAACGCCAATAAATTGACGATCACCTCTTCCTATTCATATCCATCACGATATCATAACCACTTAATACACACCTTTATCATCTGCATCCATGTCCACCCACTCAGAAAAAAAAAGGTCATATACATCATCTCAAACTATCGTCAAAAAACATCAACTTGAAAAAGCCACACAAAATACTTCAATTCACGACCTCAACCCAGCTTTCGTCCTCCCACCTGCACCCACCGACATCGAACTCGCACTCGCACTCGTCACAACACCCACACCCACTCCATCAACTCCAACCCCACCAACCTCCCTACCCACCTCCCTACTCACCTTACCTCTATGCATCCGACTCGCCGATCCCAGCATCACACTACCAGCCACAGGTACCTTAAAATCCTTACTCTCAAAATCCCATGTCGCAAACAACTGCGCATCCGGTATCAACGATTTACGTTCACTCCCCTCTCCCACACTCCCATTCTCTCCTCCATTCTCCACTTCACGATGATCCTTTGCTTTCATTCTCGGCGACGGTAACGCCAACGCCAACGAACTAGCACTCGTCGTAGAATTAGGCGTCGGTGGAACAACAACACCACCATCCGTCGTGGTCATGGAAGGCACAGGATGTGAATTCCACGGCGCCGGAATCCCTCGTCCGTAATACAGAGGTTTGGTACCTCGATAAAGCACAGGCGGGTGCGCAAGACGCGTTATCCGATTCATCACAACAGGCTGTACAATGTATTAACAAGATTCACCATACGCATAAAAAAAAGACTCACAGGAAGGACATGTCTAGCCAACTCTGGTATTCGATTAGTTTGGTGACCAAGCAACGGAGTCAACCTCTCCATCCCCGATACAGGTCTGGGTATAGTCGGTGGAAACCTAAACTCCTTATCCTTGGTCATATCCACTTTTCTATTAACGGCAGAATCACGATCATGGATCGCCACAGGAAACGAAGGACCGATAACAGCTACTCGCGGAGGACAAGGGGCAACAGTCGAAAACAAGGTATCAGGAGAGTCCCATCGAGGCAGATTTTGTGTCTGAGAAAGAAAGGCCATAGCGACTTTGTGACGGGAGAGACTCGAGGGAGGTGGAGAAGCTGGGGGGCGGTGGGTCAGGATGTGATGGTACGCCTTGAACAAGACAGGTTCGGTTTGAAGTGTGGGGAGAACAGGAGTAAGTTTTGGGGTACGACGGGAGGATGAAGTAGAAGGGGGTGTAGGAAGGTGCCATTCTGGGACGGAGGAAAGGGAAGACTGGTTGTATGGAACTTGGTCAAAGTAGTCAGTTGTTGCTGATGCTGTCATTGCCTGTGTCACAGGAGGCGCAAGAGCTGGTTTTTCGATGCCAGTAGGCACGGGTAGAGGTGGCAGAGGAGGAGGAGGCATGAGTTCAGCAGGCTGGAGTTCCGGCAAAGTGTGGGGTGAAGAAGGAATGCTGGTTGGCGGAGGTTCCGCAGACGAAGGAAAAGGAGGCAGAAAAGCTGGTACATGGGAGGGAGGCTTCCAATTCGCGGTCCGAGGGCGTTTGCGAGGAGAGGGAGGGTTGGACATGGGCGAGGGAGGGAGTAGAGATGACGGTGAGCGGAATGTCTTGTCCGACTCGTCAACATCGCCGTCGCTGTCGGACTGCAACTCTGAGTCATATCGCCGATACTCGAGCAACATTGTGCTGCCGCGGTCTTGGCTCAAACCAGCAGCCAGTTGGGCTGCAGACCGTCAGTTTAAAGGCGTTTGTGGGATGACAAAACTACAGACCCTTGAATTCATTCAAATCCTCGGCCCTCCTTGCGGAGTGTTGGGCATAGCGGTTGAGCTCCTTTGCTTCAACAGCGCAGTATTCCTCGAGCTCGTCGAGCCCGACGCCCATCTCGTGGAGGGCAGCGAGGGCGTCACGGGCAGTGAGGGACGACCTGCCGGCTTGGTGGGCGTATTTTGCACTTGTTTCTGAAAGGAGAAGAAAGTAGCGGGCGAGGAGGTCGGTGAGGACATGGAGAGGCTGTGCCGAGGACCTGGAAAAGTTGTGAGCGTGGAGAGTTTTTATTGTCGCAGACTCGAGCAGTTTGCTTGCCGCCGTGTCCATGGCACAAAGTAAACCCTCTTCTTCCCACGATCATGTGCAGTCAAAAATCCTATCTTATTCCCACGCTCATGTGCTATTCATGTGCGGCCGCTTTGCACTTTCTCTCCCCGTGCGTGCTGTTTTTGAAATAAAATAATCCATTCACACTCTCTCAGCACAACACAATACGAGGCCTTCCAGGCTACTCTCTCTCCCCAGTCGACGTCTGGCACGATGAGGACCACTTTGTGCCTCGCTACAACATCGCTCCCCGCTCTCACGCGCCCGTCCTGCGCCACACAGACCACCAGCTCGTCCTCCACACCATGAAGTGGGGTCTTGTACCCCACTGGAGTAAATCTCAAGACATCCCTCTCAACACCATCAACGCCAGAGCCGAAACCCTCGTCGAGGGCAGCGGCATGTGGGCAGCTCTCCGCGGTTCCAAGCGCTGCGTCATCCCCGTCCAAGGCTACTACGAGTGGCTCCCCAAAGGCAAACAAAAACTCCCTCACTTCACCCACCGCAAAGACCAAGGTCTCATGCTCTTGGCTGGCCTCTACGACTCTGTCACTATCGAGGGTGAGCAAAATAAATCATCATAATAACAAGTTGTGTCTCATTCACCGCAAGACTATACACTCTGGACATTCACCATCGTCACAACCGCTACCAACGCCGACTTTACATGGCTACACGACCGTTAACCCGTCATCCTCTCTTCCACCTCTGCTGTCCTCTCCTGGCTCGACACATCTTCCTCCTCATCCTGGTCGCAACAGCTGACCCAACTCGTTCAACCCTACAGCGACAAATCCGTCAAGCTCGAGTGCTACCAAGTTCCCCGCCAAGTCGGAAAAGTCGGCAATGAAAGTCCAACGTTCATCGAGCCCGTCGCAAGTAGAAAAGATGGGATACAGGCTATGTTTACCAAGCAGAGAGAGCGGGAGGGAAAGAGGCTGAGGGAGGAGGACCGTGTCAATGATAGCACACCGTCAAAAAAGTCTAGACATTCATCGTCTCCTTCTAAATCAAAACCCCAGGATCCAAGTTCACCTACAAAGAACAAACCCATCACCGCTTTCTTTCCCAAAAAACCATAAGCCATTAACATGTACATCTGCTGAAAATAAAATTGTTTTTTACATTCATATATACAAACTGACTTTTTCACGACGCAAACAATCTTTTAGTATACGAATTCAATCCATGCACACCTCCCTCAAGCTGAGCACTCGCCGTCCTCGCCTCAAACCTCACCTTGCCCTCCTTCACTCCCCTCTGCAACTCCACCACATTCCTCACTCCAATATCCTGAAACGAATGCTGCACCCCCGCATAAAGATACGGCAAAAACTGCTTCACACTTCCCTTATCCTGCACATCACCCGAAACACCTTGCGCCACTTTGACTGCACTGCTTTCAGAAAAATAGCGAGACGTCGCAGCATTCTCCACAGTCGTGTTTCTCGTGTACTTGGAAGATCCTTTCGCAGCGACACCCTGCTCCATAGCCTCCAAACTCCCCATCCCGCGATACGCCTTGACACGCTTACCCTCATGATAAAAATACTCTCCAGGAGCCTCCTCCGTACCAGCCAACAACCCACCCATCATCACAGCACCAGCACCAAGCGCCAAAGCCTTCACAATATGCCCCACATTCCCAATCCCTCCATCCGCAATCACCGGCACCCCAAACCTACTCGCAAACTCAGCCACAGCATACACAGCCGTCGCCTGCGGTCGTCCCACCGCCATCACCTCTTGCGTAATACAAATCGACCCAGATCCCATACCCACACGAAGCCCATCCGCCCCAGCCGCAATCAGCGACGCAGCTTGTTCCCTCGTCACCACGTTCCCAGCAACCACTTCCAGACGAGGATACGTCTTCTTGATCCACTCAATCATCTCAATCTGGAAAATAGAATTCCCCTGCGACGAATCGAGGACGACGATATCCAATCCAGCATCCACCAACAACGCTAACCTATCCCGATCAGAAGGCCGCGTACCAACAGCCGCAGCAGCATACAGCTGTTTGCTCTCCGGATCCTTCGACGCAAGCGGATACGACTGATTTTTCAGCAGATCCGAACGAGCAAGAAGCGACACGAGGCAACCTTGGGCATTGACGATAGGTAGTTTCCCCTTTTTGGAATCACGGAGGATATCGTTAGCTTCGGCGAGCGTAACGCCTTGCGGTGCAGTGACGAGTGTCGTGGTCATCACATTCCCAAGCGTCGTTGATGGTTCACGGAACTGGATATCTCGAGCCGTCACTATACCCATGAGTTTGCCACCAAGCTTGCCAGTATCTATATCGACAAAAAAAATAATCAGCGTTCGACTCAAGAACCCTTTTCGAACCAACAAAAAACTCACCCGTAATCGGAATCCCACAAAACCCCAATCTCGCCTTGATATCCAATACATCCTCCACACAATGATCGGGGGAAAGCACCACAGGGTCAGTAATAAACCCATTCTCATGTCGTTTCACCGCTCGAACCATCGCCGCTTGCGATTCTACAGACTGATTATGATGGATGACACCAATCCCACCCAAGAGCTACATACATCATACATTATCCAACCAACACACAATTAGAAAATCCACAAGATAAACTCACAGCCATAGCAATCGCCATCTCCGTCTCCGTAACCGTATCCATCGGACTACTCATAAACGGTGTCTTCAACGACACATTCTTCGTAATCCGACTCTCCATCAACACATCCGAAGCCGGAAAATCAATTCTTCCAGGCAACACCAAAAAATCATTATACGTCAATCCCCCACGGATCCGGGACTCCATAAGGTCGGCGACAGAAAGACCATCAGCAGAACCATAACTTTTGAGGAGGACATCGAGAGCTTGGGTTGGGTCAAGGACATGATGGGCCATGGGCAAAAATTTGCCATCTTCAGTCTTGCCAAGTTTCGCTATATCTAGAGTGTGTGTAGATGTGTGTGTGTGTTTTCTTCATTTGGTCATGCAAAATAGACATGCAGAGACACCTTTTTGTACATTTGATGCCCAGACTGGATGTATATGTACAAAACCATGAGTGGAGAGAAAGAAAGAAAAACATATGCACGAGTCAACGATCAGCACAGGGGAGGGGAGAAGAGAGAGAGAGAGGAGAGAGAAGACCCAGTAGGCCCATATTAACAAGAAAAAGAATTGCAAAAAAGTCAGCAGACAAAAAGAAAAGAAAAAAAGGATATCAAGTCTACGACAAAACTTGCCCCCTCATTACTTGGTTATACATCAAACCTATCGCCAATACGATTGCTGCCCTTGATACCAAAGCATCTGATCATTTGCATTCTGCAAATACCCAGGATGATGGCCCTGAGGTCCTCCCTGCTGTTGGTGGGGATGATGAAGCTGCTGAGGCCCACTAATACCAACTCCAGTAGCACCAATACCCGCCGTTGCAGCAGCAGCAGCTCCAGCACCACCACTTCCAAATCGATTGGCAGAACCATAATAACCCTGACCTTGCGGTCCTCCTTGCGCACCACCCTGTCCCTGTCCCGGTTGAACACCACCTTGGCCAGGTCCACCAGCACCACCAGCACCTCCCTGCACCGATCCAGTCCCTGCACCAGTCCCTGCACCACCAGCACCACCACGCCCACCACTCACTCCAATCCCATTATCCTTCTGATACTTGTACTGCGTCTCAGGCGAACTACCCGCATTCCTCGGTCCTCCTCCTCCACCAGCACCTCCCGCACCCGTCACAACCCCTCCACTTCCCGTAGTACCACCACCAGCACCACCAGCACCCCCTCCTGCTCCAGCACCTCCACTCTGCGCACCACCAAGTCCAACCAACCCTTGCCCATAAAACTTCCCGAACTCATTCACATGCCCAAACCCCGATTGACTCAACCCAAGATTCTGCGGAAGATGATGCGCCTGCGAATAATCGTCATATCCCTGCTGATACACACTCGCCGAATACGGGTTATTCTGCGGCTGAACACTGCTCACGTTCTGCCCAGGCTGTTTTCCCCCCGAATTAGGCACAGAATTGGCTCCAGGCGGTCCATGCTGATACATCGTCGGATATTTCACAGGGTAAGGCTGGGTATTGTACGCCGTCGTATAGGGGACACTGTAATATTGATTCTGGTAGGGGTAATAATAAGGAAGAGGAGGCGGAGGATGGAACTGCTGTTGCGGGCCTTGTCCACCCACAGACTGAGGTTGGTTCGCGCTCTGCGACGAGTGCTGAGACGTCCGCGTCGCAGAAGGAGGAAGATTGTTCGCTGGTGGTTGTTGGCTTCCAGCAAGGTCTTTAATCTCATCGTGACCACTGAGGACACTCCTGTTGTTATTAAAGCTAGTCTGCTGCGGATAAGAATCATAGAAACCCTTTCACTCTACATCAGTTTTGCACCAACATGAACAAATGACGAACTGACCCTTTGATTATCATAACCATAATCAACCGAGCCAAAACCACTCAGATGCGATCCTTGCTGATTCTGTTGACCAAGTTGATTATTAAAAGCACTATAATCCTGAGCTTGACCAGTCGCAGAGGTGGGCGTATGGAAATAGGGAGCACTAGTTGAAGTATCATTCTGACGGAAGTAGTTCGACTGGGCAGCAGCAGTCTGAGGTTGCTGATGCTGTGTAGCAGAAGGCAGGTGTTGTTGTTGCGTTTCAACTTGAGTAGGAAAATGCTGTGAGTACTGATGATGGGTATGTGATTGCTGTACTTGTTGAGGAAGATTGTGGTGCTGAGGAAGCTGATGGTGATTTTGCTGCTGCTGTTGCTGCTGCTGCTGCGACGATTGTTGCGGTTGTTGTTGCTGTTGAAGAGCCGCAAGCGATGACTGTTGAGCTTGCGTATGTGGTTGATGAGTATATTGTTGAAGCGGGGAAGCAACCGCAGTAGTGGTACGAACAGGGGTTTGAGTCGATTGGGTGGGTTGAGAGACAGAAGTGGGAAGAGTTGGCTGTGAACTGGATTGAGCAGCAGGTGTTTGAGATTGAGGCTGCGTTGCCGGGCTCACTTGAGCAGCTTGCTGTTGCGATTGGAAGACGGAGCCAAGAGAGGCCGATGCCGCGGGGGTAGTTGCAGCAGGAGCAGTAGAGGAAGATGTTTCATGTTGAGGTTTGCCCGGGGCTGTCGTGGCAGGAGCAGTCTCAGAGGCAGGAGCACTGACTGCAGGAGTTTCCGGTTCAGTCCTGAGAGAAGGAAATGTAAGTACACACAAAAAAAGCTGATGAACAAAAAGAACGCACGAAGTCGACGTCGACTCGAATAGACTCTCACCATTTAGGCTGAGACTACCGAATTGCATTCCAACCCTTTCAACAGAACCGAACGAGCTCGGCATCACAACAGGCTGATCTATCAACCTGTTCCGGGCACTGGCACGAGAAGATGAGGTAGCAGTCCGAGGGGCGGATTTAAGTGATGCAGGAATGTTGGTTACTGATGTTGTTGCCGGATCTGACAATGAAGGGGCGGGAGACTGCGAAGGAGGCTCAACTGTAGCAGGGGTAGGTTCTGGAGCAGGTTCTTGGGCAGGGGTAGGAGAGCGAGATGGTACTTGGGATTCTTCTGGAACAGGAGACTCAAGCTTGGGCTCTTCTGAGGGAAGATCTACGGCGGGTGAAGGATCGGGTTCCCATGATGGATGCTGGACTGTTGTGGGTTCTTCCCATCCGGTAGGCTCAGGTTCAGGTTCAGGTTCCTTGGAAGGCGCAGCTGCAGGGGTGGAGGTATGTTGTAAGGGAGCAGAAGCAGGTTGCTGAGCAGATGAAAGGATCGTCGGCTTGGATGTCTGTTTACTATGGAAAGAGGCAAGATCGGAAGAGCAGAATGAGACCGACACAAATAAGCCTACCTTGCGATCTGAGCCCAGGACAGCTTGGCCGCGTTGGAGGCCTGTTTGTGAGAAGGGGGAAGATTGACAAGCGGTGCAGCTGGTGGAGGTGCATCATGCTGGACAGGTGGTGTAACTGTGTTTGCTACTTCATATTGGGCGATCTTGTGATCGGTCCAGCCGTCTGTAACGCTGTTTTGGTCGCTGTTGACGTCGGCCGTGTGCTTGGGAACGTCTGCCAATTCTGAAGGAGCAGACGAGGCAGGAATCGAGGGAGAGCTGTCTGCAGCTGGGGCGACACGAGGACTAGCGGTATGAGAATGATCATTGACGCGTCCGCCGCGGGAAGGGCCAACACGACCACGGGTTGCAGCACCACCACGGCCAGGACCACCTCTTCCGCCACGACCGCCTCTTCCAGCACGCGACTCGCCACGGGCGGAGACAGCGTCCTTTGAAGAAGGATTTTGAACCGGTTTCTTGTCCTTTTTACGCGAAATAGACCCCCACTGCTGAGTCCGACCTGTTTGGTAGGATGGGTTTAGAAATGGCAGCGGATAAGATGTAGTGCATTTACCATCTGAGATGCGAGTAGCAGCCTGCGAAACGTCGTTGTTGGCATCCGAGAGGGCGGACCGCAGGTCTTTATTATAAATTTTGGGAGCATTTTTGGAAAGAGACAAGCTGGCTTACCGTCAAGAGACCAGTCAGGAAATATTTCCTGAAGCTTGGCAATACTTTCATGGTGGGACGAGTCTGAATGAAGAGCAACTTTGTATTGAGACATGGCGGAGAGATGAAAGAAAGAAAAAGACGCTGTGGAATACAAATTTACATGCGTGGGAAATGCCTCGAGGCTACATGTTACTCAGAACCAGCAGTCCGCAAATCCCAAGTATTCCTCCAATTCCAACTACAAACACCGTTCCTCCCAGCGGCAAAACAATGTCCAGCGGTCCATCCCAGTCTGAAGGCAATGTCAGGCTGCTCACATCTGCAGCCAGAGTGACGTTAACATCGTCCTGGCAGCTCGCAGAATACGCTGCAATCTATCAGACACCGTGGCCTGGCCCAAGAGAACAACTCACCAGCTAGCAGGGCATTCGAGCCAACCCGTGGATCAGCAGGCTTGCTGTCTGTTGCAATGAGCTGCTCAAACATGCACTGCTGCGCAGCTCGGGTGCTGTTCACTACGTCCGTCTTGCACAGACATCCAGCGTCTCCTTTACAGCCCAAGATCCCCTGCTGTGCGCTCTGCACCTGGCTTTGGCACTGCGAAAATTGGAGCCAGGAACCGTTTATTCACACTATTCACTTGCCTGCTGAGAAACGGCTGGCGCCGAAATGTCCATGATGTCCTCTGCCTGGAAGACTCGGCCGGCCAAAGTGATATTAAAAGCCAAAGCTGGACATGATATCAGTCAATATTCTGTCTCTGACATCCATCCTCCCGCACCTCGGCTAGCGAGCACAAAAAGAACAACAAATCTGAACATAGGACCTCGCAGAGGGAAGAAATGTCAGGCCCTTCGCAACCGCTGCTCTTTTTATATCTAACAAGTGATCATCACCATCACCATCACCATCACAAACGCGTAAACATTGCCAAATACACATCACCGTGACTGCATAGCGTGACCTTTGTTTATCATCTTCACTCCCAACCTCCATTATGGCCCCCGTTCAATACATGGGTGCTCTTCAGCCCAAAAAGAAAAGCGAACTCCAGGACATTGCCATTGCTCTCAGAATTAGTGATCAGGGTACCAAGGACGACCTCCAGGCCCGTATCAAGAAGCATCTCGACGACCACTATGAACTTGAGGACGATCCAAGTTTCTCAGGGTTATATGGCAGGCGTAAGCGCAGTGTTCAACCACAGCCCTTTGCGTATGCTCATTCTCTATCATACTATTGATTCATCTGACATCACCTGGAGAACACGTGCAGAGTCTGTGTCCGCGCAACCGAAGTCGTCTTCACGTATCGGTCGTCGTACTGGCCCGGGTTCTGCTATCAATTCTACTCCCCTCAAAGGTACATTCTAGACTTCTGTACAGCCCGAAGTATGCTATATCACCTTTCAAAGAAACCCTACCCTCGCCTGAACCCATTAACGAGCAAGCAGTACAACCACCTAGCAGTCAAGTCAGCCCCGCTAAAAGCATCATACAAATGACTATGGACCTTGCTTCCAAAGTCCAGGAGATTAGACCGCATGATCTCGGTCAAGAATCGCTTTTCAGTCTTCGCCAAGTGCGTAAACCCTCAATTAGGGTATCCACAGTCAAATTCACAGCGCTTCCAGTATCTATCAGACTCTCATCACATCCTACTCCTCACTGCTCTCTATGAGCTCTTATACATCCTCTACACCGTCATCCCCTGGAAAATCATCGAGGTAAGTTTCATCTCATTACCTCTGTCACCCGACTCACATATGTCTAGGTACCCCTATCCCCCAAAGGTACCATTACCCTTCCTTGCATCTACCCACCCTTCAGTACATTCCAGTCCGGTGCCTTCTGGGCCGTTCTCCTCCACTGGGCCATACCTACCGTTATTGCACCAGGACTCGTCGCTAACCTTATCTCCTTCAACCCCTCCTTCAACCGAAACAACTCGGACAACTCTTTCCCTGTATATGATCCTCTTACGGCATCCATCACTCGTCTTGCAGCACACATCGCCTATCCTTACTCTTCTTTTGATCTTCAAAGCGGTGTGTATGGGCTTGATGTTTTAGGATTCAAGTTCAGGGTGTGGAGTGCTAGTCTCAGTTTGGCTTTTGCCTTTGCGGAGTCGATCTCTGGTGCGCCCAGTGCATTTGCGCAAACGTTGAGGCGGGAGAGGAGATTTATTGCTATGTCTTCGAGGGACAGTACTCCTATGTCGTGATTGTTATGTCGTTTTCTATGGTTTTGTTATGCCTTTCCTATGATGATCTTATCTATAATTTATCTTGGTTTTTATTCGTTCTGTTTTGCTTTCTTTCTAATATGCGAGGTGTATGTCGTACAGGTTCTATTCTCTAGGTGTATAGTTGTATGAATGAGTTTCCGCTTTTTGACTATGTAGATATTGTTGTGTGTATTGGCTGTCAGGGAGGAAAGCTTTGTGATGATTGAAAATCTTTAGATTAGTCATCAACAAAGTCAGTTTTTCTCCCAGGGTCCATTGGTAATGGGTTCTTGGTGCTGTATGTTTTTCATCTGAGACTGAGACTTTGCAGCTGGATTTTGTATTCGACTGGAAAGTCTCAGGTCTCATGCACATACCCGCGCCATCCATCCCTTCATTTTTGAATTTGATTTTAAACGTGTGATCGTTCATACCGGCGCCCTGAAAAACTCAACACAAAATTGTTTAGAACATAATTCTCCTCGAATCGGGAGGATATTATATATATATATATTGAAATATATTTCGTCGTCATAGCAAAGATGCAGGTTTATGACCGCAAAAAAAAAAAGAAAACAAGAGAGACACAAGTGTACACGCTGAATCAAACTTTTACCTTTTACGCAATAGATGATCCCCTACCCCGCCCTTCTCAACTTGTCGATTTTTTTCAGATCATCTAAAGGAGCCTCTATGTAACAATATTGAAAGAATACTCAAGGATGAATCAAAGCACTATTTCATTGTCAAATCTCATTGAAATATGTATGAAGCACCGTAATTCAAGATTAGGTGACTATCCAATACACCAGCATGCACAATGTATTCTATTACGATGATATGCACATACAGTCAGCCCAGGATATTCAAGGGCTATACGGCTCATGATCACATTCAGGTGGTCCCAATGAATGTTTCACGAGGATCGTCCCATAGCATCAGGATCATGATCTGTGACATCAAAACTTTGTTGCAAGGTGAAGCACACCCTGATAAGTAGTAGTCCAGGGCCACCTTAAAAGGCTACAAGCATTGATCGAACTTTCAAATTTTGCGATGAGAATTTTTTCATTGCTCGAGTCATCAGTGAAGCAGGAACACGATATAAAACAGAAGGCTAAGGTGTGAGAGGTCTTCCAAATATGAATTTAATGAGGGAGCGCAAGTAGCCGCTATCCGGCGCCAGATATATGTCCAAATAGTGTATGAAAGAGATTCAAGAACCTTGAGGAGCTTCCTTGAAAGAAATAACCTAAATCACGATAAGGGCTACGATCTAGCTGCAGGCAATGAGGACTTACCTGCTCTTGGCCAACAGCAGACACACAAGTAACGAGAAGCTCCTTTCCAGATTCAAATTCTGATTGAATTTGTATACCGAGATCGCCCTCAGGTAGCCGAATATCCTCTTTCGTGCTGCCATCTGGGGTCATGAGGGTGAGAAAATCAACCGTAATGTCGACCTGAGCCACAGTTTGAGAGTCTCTTATAATATATGGGGAACAATGTACGCACGAGCGGGTATTCACAACGTGTCACAATAGGAACCTCCATGTTATGGGTAGAAGGAGACATATCTTCCTGGATTGACATTCAGTTCTCAGTTCGAGACCAATTGAAAAAAATTACTAACATATTTTTTACCGGTAAAAATCTAAAGAAGAGTAAGCAGAAAATCAGGGGAATCATGAAGGAAAGCTGACGTCTTGGCCGACCAAATTGACTTTAGCATGGCCGTGCTTGCCGGTTTTTGAGGTGCTCATCTCAACAATCTTGCATGGGTGGTCTATGAGAGCAATTAGTGGTGAAGAAAAGGGGATATTCAATAGAGAAACATACTCTTGAGCATAACGAAGCCGTTTTTACGGAGAGCAGAACATTGTACAGGGATAGTGTGAGAAGCTCCGGCGCCAGCCTAGGAATAAATCAGGGCGTTTCCATAGCTGAATAGCACAAAAAATACCTGATCAAAGTTCTGCTCGTCGTCGGACATGACGAACAGTCTAGATTGTGAAGATGGAGGGGTGAGAAAGAAAGGGGTTTGATTAGATATTCCCTAAATTTTCAGATTTCAAGGTCCGCTATCGAGTTCATCGATCATTGCCATTTTTGGTCTTCCCTTCACGCCGATAACTAGCTAGTAGAATTTGCAAAATTTGCGATAGAAAGACAAAACATAAACATGGACTGAACTTCCACGGCTGTCATGAGCCCGAGTCGTTGAAGGACTGGCAATGCCTGACCCGAGTACCCCCTCCTCGGACAAGACGTTCCAGAGTGCCGAGTGCCGACCCGCACACCTTGAACAGATGGGGTGTCAATGTCACCGATGTTGCCGGCGTTGGCAGGCAAATCCTGAAGGTTGTTGACTTTGCAGTAGACCCTTGATTGAACTAATCACAATGTTTATCTAACTACAATCTGGCACTGCCACTCTCTAACGCTTGTACAGAATCCTGAACATGCATCCTTTTGGAGGCATACAGATATGCCCGCGGTGCTCAAAAGCTGTCTATGCTGCAGAACAGGTGTGTCGGCTGTTTTGGCCCTATCTCAACGCTGTCTACATCGTTCCTCCAGGTCATGGGTCCTGGCCGCAAGGTACGACTCCCTATTCTGTTACTCTCTCAGTGTTTCATCGTCCTGCCTACAGCTCTATCACAAGGTATCATCTTCCCAGTTCCTACCAGTTCTAGCAACTTATTGGACCCAGCCATGCCTATCTTGTATGACCTGCAGGAAGCGTCTCGACTCCTATATGCTTGTTGAACACAATCAAGAAGTAAGCGCCCCTTGATCAATGACCCAGCTCTTCTCACTGACGATACAATTCAGCCCTACTGGTAAAAACTGTTCCTTAAACATCACCAGTGCAATCATCTTATCGCTGTTCTCCTAGCAAGCTATGCTACGCAAGGAACTTCAGCACGCGCGATCTTCGCCAAGCCAATCTCCCTGTTAGGGAAACATCTACCTCACCAATATCGTCATCTCCTCCAGGAACTTCTGATAGTCTGCACAGTGTTCCGTCTCCACTGCCTCGCGTGGCCTCCCCCGTTCGACCACCTAGCATTACCACGGTCCAGCTTCCGAGACTGAAACCTACCCATTCTCTCAATAGTCCTACTTCATCCTCCTTTCCCCAAAATTCTCGCTCCTATTTTGACAAAGTCAAGAAACACCAGTCTGCCACTTTGGGCGCTCAGCCCAACCCTCTGCTTGAACAAGAAGAGGCAAGAGATCAAGTTGCACCTTTGACTCAGCCATCTTCTGCACGGCCGAACTCTTCTGTACCTCAGCTTCCCAACCGCCCAACACACCGGTCATCAAACTCCGCCAGTGCTCTCTCTAATATTAGATCATTCCAACCTGAAACTAAAAACTCCTCAATCCCATCTCCGACTTGCTCGAACCTTGGAAGGAGTGGTAATACTACATCTGCAGCGCTCAACCTCCTGGGCAATGAAGGCATTCACACACCGCCTCAAATGTCCACAGGAACACGGTATGGTGTTGCCCTTGGGGGTACGATAACGATTGATACGACGAAAACATCGGCAGTATCATCAACACGCAAATGGAATGTTGAGACGCCTATCTGCCCGAAATGTTCCAACCGAGTTTATTTTGCTGAGCAGGTGAACTATATCACAACACATTCTTTCACCTATTCAATTGAATCTTTCTTCATAGGTGAAGGCTGTGGGTAAAACCTGGCACAAGATTTGTCTCCGGTGTCAGGAGTGCAATACATTGCTAGATTCAAATAGACTCCGCGATCACGATGGCATACCTTTTTGCGTGAGATGTCATGGGAAGGTACGATCGTTAATCACAACATGAAAGAAAGGCACTGATTTTGGGCTGTAGCTTCATGGGCCTCGAGGGGGCGGATATGCGCTTCTCGGCAAAGCCGGTGGTTGAACGCATCCGAGGTCAGCAGGAGCCACCATATCGTGCTCGCTTCCGGTGTTGAATCTATGCTGGGCGTTCTTGGCTGGGCAAGGCACGACTAATCTTGACTCGAGTCTACCTATTCTTGTTTGAACTCTTGTTACGGACTAGTACCAAATTAAACCATTTTCTGTGAACGAGCGCGAGATGATACATTCAGATGATCAAAAAAGTAGCTCATCTGTTTCGTCTATACAAGTTTCATTAATCATCTATGGGAAACTGGAATGAGTCAAGTCTCGTACACATGCATTTCAGCGCCACATCCAAAGTTGAGCGCCGGATTCTGACTAGGGATGCTCCACTTACATCTAATCACTGGCTTATTCACCATCCGTGTATATCATCAATACGTCTCGATAACGATTAGGAATCTTTACAACGCCTGGCTTTGTAAATTTTGTCCGAAGTCACTATCGATACGGCTCTCTCACTGCTCTCTCACTGCCTCACTCTCATCAAATTCATCAGAACCTCATTGCAGCCACAATAGATCAATTTTAACTATGGCTAACCTTATCTAGTTCATGCATTGTATGAACTAAATATAGCTCTCGAACTCGCTTGACAATATCCGACGAGTCAGGCGTCCCCCTTCCCCCTCCCTTTCAAAGGAGTTCTCTATCACTCTTACAAAAGACCAGTTCTTTTACCGCATCGGCACACAGCACCAAAATGTGTAATTTTGGCCCTCTACTTAATTCCAGAACCCGAGTAAAGTAATTCACTTTGGACGCTGAAGACATAAATCGAAACCAAGCTTTTTATTTGTATTCTTAACGTGGTTTGGTTCGACAACGTAATTCGAGTCTGAATTGTACGAAATCTCATTTGTGGATGAACATCAATCTCTATCAAGAACAGGGGAAAAAATCCCAAGGTGTAATCAGGGAGATATCAAACGTGAATAACGAGCTTTTCTTCTTCCACCCTCCATTCCGCAAAAGCAGCATCTACATCAAAATCTCTTTGCCGTTTGAGGAGGAGCGTTGTATTAGGCTCTTTCATCGTTTTGCCTTCATCTGATCTATAATTGCCTAGCGCACTGACACCTGGAACACTCGCCACAATTTCTGCGTCGGATAGGTTCAAATCTATATCCAAGCTCAACGGTGGCGTACTGGCAGACCCTGGGACACGTAACGCGAGGCTTCGAGGCTCGATGTCGAGCGTAGCATTCCTGATAGCATCATAGGGTGTCTAATCCAGAATCAGCCTTTTCTTTTTTCCTCGCTGACCCTAGCCAGAAGCATATATATGAACCTCTTTCGAAACATCGACAACAACTAATAGCTGTTCTTCTCCCTCTTTCCTCCAATTCCATGCCGGCTTTTTGGGTTCTTGCGTAACGAGCCGTCGCGTCGAAGCGAGCGCATCATTGGCAACGCTGGTAGCTACCTCACTAGAACGGCCTGCTCCACTGATCTTTAAGATGCCCTTCGGTTTCGGTGCTATTGGTACGGATTTTTCGTCTTCTTTGTCTCTACCTCTAGAAGTATCAATCTCCTCAATTAATCGAGGTCCTTCTCGAATATCGCTATCTCGTTTCTCATGCCGTCCAGTGGCGAGCCATTCGGGTACCCACACTTTCCTAGGCTCTAATTTTCCTTTAGAGGTTATATTGGGGGTGCCGATGTGTCTCGATAGGATAAACGTGGTTTGAGCCTCGATCCTTTGTAAAGCGAGTTCTAGAAACAGACCAGGACATCAGTATTATTGTTTGCAATATCTGAACATCAAAGATGAGTGAAAGCATGTGGAACTGCGAAGCAGCGAAAGATGACTGGTTCGCTACTCAACAAACCAGCTCAGGAACCTCAATCCAAATCTGGTTTCTTGCCAGGCAGCATGAAAGCGTGGATAGAAGACGAGGTGGATTTGCTAGAGTCAATCAAGGACGAACGTGCTAGTCTCCCAGACGACTGTCAAGTATCGTTTGTATAGAAGATACTGAGACGTCGAGGACTAGTCAAGAGCTGGAGTAGATAAAATTCAAGGTAGCCAGAGAAACATAGATACTCGTAGGCACTGTCGAGAACAAAAGATAGGCAAGAATAAGATAAAATCGGTAGGAGAACGATGAGGGTGAAAC
>Ga0153946_1000160_pt1 | contig 26857 bp, 30 predicted proteins | sample TSNJ030MetaG_FD_104751 | JGI IMG/M metagenome (GOLD analysis project Ga0153946, IMG submission 104751) | Attine ant fungus gardens microbial communities from New Jersey, USA - TSNJ030 MetaG | ecosystem: Host-associated > Fungi > Mycelium > Unclassified | place: USA: New Jersey, Wharton State... | reverse complement strand
TAAAAAGTGATAAGAGAGGTAATAAACCGACTTCACCTTGAACCTCAACACGACCAGGGTCAAAAGGATTCTCAGGCCTCGAAAATTCAAGAACGATCCTTCTTCTATTCTCATATGTAATACCTTTCGCGTTCGCGTTAACAAGGTCGATGACTTTTGCAAGCGCTTCTAACGTTTTTTTCTCCTTATTCAGGACTTTGGAAACCCGCTCGTTGACCCGCTCGGCCTCACCAGTAGGTGATAATGACGCTATCTCCGACTCTTCGGGTAATAATGAGTTTTTCTCCGACCCTTTGGGTGAGGATGTCTTGTCGGATTTAGCCTTGGACTGTGAATCTGAGACAGCAGCGGCGCTCGTAGCACACAAGTACGGAAATTCTTGAAATAGCATCTGTTTGTCTGGCGTGCCCATACCGTAATTTGTATCTTTCGGAATGACGATTTGGAAGTTGCTTTCAGAAAAACTCATCGTTTCCGTGAGTTTACCCGGTAAGGTGGCCAAGGAATAAGGTTCTGTAGCTGCAGAAGGTGGAAGGGCGGGCGGGCCATTGAGGTTATGAGGGTTGACGAGGCATCGCGCGAGGTCACATTTGCTCCAGTTTTCGACCTCTGTTTGAGCGGTAGTTCCAAGGACAACGCTTGGTCTTTTCTCATTTTCCGTAGTTCTGCGCTGATGCGTGCGTTCAATATTTCTTTTTTTTGAAGATGCGGTACGCCTTGCGGCATGCAGAATTACTGCGGTGTGGAAGGACGACACAGAGTTTGAGGTCAATCGAGAGGTGACAGAGGTCAATCCTGAATTTCATATAAATTGATCGCAAATGCTCGCAAAGGTTGGGAAAATACCATGAGAGAACGGAACTTTGAACATTTGCAGAGGCCCAAAAACTATGAGCGAAGGCACACACAAATTAAAGTCACATGATCTTTTGATTTTACCGCTATAAGATTCAAGGAGAATATAGGGTCTAATGATGTAGTTGAAGAAAAGAGGGTATATGTGTATCAGGTATAAGGCAAGACAAGATTTTTGTGAATAAGCATTGGTGTTGTGTTATATTGCACATCTGTATTCAGCGTACTATCTATAGCGCATAAGATCATTAAGATCATTGAGTTCTCCTCCATCATTCTTATGATACTACTCTACCTCTTGTATAAAGGCTTACCTAGGTGAGCTCACTGGTGCAACGACGTACTGTGCTATGCTCGCGTATTCTTCTTTCGCAACATCCACCTCACTTGGCAATAGGACATTATGATTGTTCATATAATATCTAAGAACTTCCTCAACCCTCAACAGTGATGTGTTTATGCAACAGTGTAAGAACATATAATGTACAGTGTCACCTTCATACATAGATATCTTCCATCGTATTACTACTGTACATAAATTCAAGATTTCCTGAAGTGATCTACCTCGGCAGACTAGATGGAACTCTACACTGACCCACCGCACACTGTAGTTGCCCTAATGTGCTGTATCCATGTGTTAGAATATCGGTCATTTTCCATTTTTGGGGACCAGCAGTTTTATGAGCTATTTATGAATATAGATTAAGATACCTAATCTGAGCTCAACTGTGAATGCAAAAAGAAATTTGTTCCATGATCAACAGTGCACAGTCCTTCAAAAGTCGCATGGCGCACTTGGCAGGGCTGACAGACTCATCAGTACCTAGTACTCAGTTCTGCTATCCATGTGCATTGCTCATCGAAGATTTTTTGATACAGCATCTCACACAGAAAAAAAAGTGTATAAAAGTCATACACACATCTACACATCCATTTTGTCCTCCTTTTCCCACCCAGGATTCTTTTGTAGAATAACAAAACCTTCCATCACATGAGCAAAAGAGATATATTCTTCCGTGCCCAATTCAGCCCTCTCTGTCGTACCCAACCGCACCGGTGTCTGATGAGTCTGGAAGCCAGATATCGTTCTTGGTTTGCCAGCTTGACCAACAACATCAACAGCCTGTCCTACGCGAACAGTCACAGGAATACTTTTGAGGTCCTCGTCTAGCGTGATCATGAATCTGGGGTACATCGCAGGCACAAGGAAGAAAAACATCCAATGATACTTGTCGAGAATGACTGAACCATAAAATTAGCCGTCCATAAACGTAGCCTCGTCAAAAAATCTAAACTCACAGGACTTGGCATCTATAAATGCCGTCAGAACGCCCAAGATCCCGGCAACAGCAGACTTGTTCATGATTTCCCTGTCACAAAAGAAGGGGTTGATCCCTATTGTGCCTTTGCCCATGTGTACGAGTCCCTGAGCAACGCGGACCATAAACAGGCAGTCAGGTTCTTTCTGGTAGTATCCAGCGAGCTGCCTGAGCATCTGTGCTAGTCGAGCATTGTTTGTGCCAGCACCGACTATACCCATGGCAAAGATGGCATTGAGAGCGACACCGAGATCGTTGTCGTGACTGTATTTTGATAGTGTATCGAGAAGAGGAAGTTGGGGATTCGATGCACTGACTAGAGCAATGGCTAGGGGAACGGCCTTCCTGATAACAGGTTCACCGTAATGCATCTGGTCCATAAAGAGTCATGTAAGAGTCAGTGTTGCAAAGTAAGTACAAAAAGGACTCACAAGATGGTTGAACTGTCGGAGAGCCATTTCGGCACCAATATCCTCACCCATCGCTATCAACGAGATAGCTATTACAGCGAATGCCTGGAAAGTATCATCTATTTTATCGTCCTTTTCTTCTTTTCCGCCTTCAGGGGCAACGCCAATGTGATCGTCGCAATGGTGCAGCATGCCTTGAATCTTCAGTACATTGCCTGTGCCAGCATATGCACATGCATCCACGAGTACCTGTGCTGTCTTAGAAACTGGGTGATCAATTGCTTTCAAGAACTCGATTGTCGCATCGGATTCCTCTTGTGCACCTGTCAGTTGATGAATTGCCACATGAGCGGATGTTTGAACGCATGAAATTTGAAACAAGGACCCACCGAGAAATAGTAGAGCCAAACCAAGTACGAAGAATCTCGCCCACTTTTCATCTAGGCCTTTATCACCGGCTTCATGTTTTTCCATTAACGTTTGCAACATTGAAGACGATATATCACCATTCTTGCTTCCAACGAAGATGAAACCAAGCGAGAGTGCAGCTAACGAGGAGACCTCCATTGAAACAGAATCGTCTGAAACATGCGGAAGTATGTAGGAAATGATGTCTTCACGATGTGACCCGCAATATGCTAGGCCAAGACCGATGAAGGCGGCGCTTTGAAGCGGTACAGACTTATTCTCGGTGTATTCTCCAAGGAGGGCAAGCGCTGCGTCTGCTTCCGTTCGAACTCCAGTGTTGAGTATACCAGTAGCCAAGAGAGCTCCCGCCTAGAAGAGATTCAATCCCAAGAACTACATGGGCCTTTGACCACATACTTTGATGTTTTCCTCGGATGAATAGGTATATTTATCAACATGTGAAAGGCCGATGTCGGTATCCCAGAGCAAACTCAGGCCCAAAGACGCAGTAGCACTCAGCATACCTAGCAAACATCAGTGGGAGCTCAAACTTTGACAACATAATCTTACCATGGTCTTTATTTTTGTAGATCCAGCTATTACCCTCATCAGCCTCAACCAATAGCTTGTCGTTACCGAAACCGGCGTTGACAAATGCATTGACAAAAGTGCCAGCCAAGTTTGCCCGTGCAGAATCAATATTTGCGCTAACACCCGGTCCTATACGCCCTCAATAATTAATGGATAGACATCAAGTACAACACTCACGTGTATTTTCGAGGTGTGATTTGTAAACATCCTCAAGAGACTTGGGTTCTGATACTCCAAGCTCCTTTCCAAAGTCTCGGAAGTACGTGCTCAGATGCAAGTTGCTGAGACACTCGATTAGATCTTCTGGGAACTCTTCAAACATCTCTTCTGTATCTGAGTCTTCTATAGGATGCAACCACTCTAGAGGTATTTGTGCGCGAGCGATTAGAAAGGCAAGTTGCCGTTTCATCAAGCTATAGTTCTATGAACCTGCTGTCCAAGCTGTAAAAGCCGAATGGAACATACGGGTTAGCGGGCGCATTGAAGTCCTCACGAATCATATCAGGATTTGCGAGTCTTATTGAAATAGCGAGGGCTTCAGGGAATTTTCTATATTGAACATAGATCGCATGGACTGTAGTCAAGAAGTTGACATCGTCAGTAGGAGGAAGGAGGTTTACGCATCTATCAAGGAGGGGTAAACCTGGAGGGATAGAGGGAGAATCCTGAAAGAACAAACCGAATCATATATTGACAGACCCTGTTATAGTTATTTTCATCCACGAGCTCAACAATTTCATCAATAATCTCAATTTCCTCCAGAAGATCCACAGCATCTGGTTCTGCATTATGATTCAACAAGAACACAGCACATTCTTTCGTCAACGCGCGAAGATCGTCAAAGGTACCGGGAAATGGAGGGCGATCGGAAGGGTCGCTCAAGCCGATATCCTCCTCGCCACGCAGATTGTATTCTTCACCAAGTTCTGCAGCGAGATGTCGCACATACTCATGACCCCAGGATCCAGGATCTGCGAGGGGGGAGAAGGGGGGACGGAGGGCAGCAGCGAGTAAACGATAGCGGAGAGTGCCTCGGGGTTGGGTATCGGAATACGTCATGGCGAGGACGGAAAGAATATCAGCAAAAAGACTCTACAGTGAATAAGCAACTAGAGCAATAAGTGAAATCGGTCGAAAGCACCTTGTCTTCGGATGGTGGCCATTTTTCGTACTGTGTTTGCAGGTCAGGATAGTGAGGCCGTAAGAACTTGAGTGGTTTTGGCACAGAGGTCATGGAAGAGGTGGACGTCCGAATCAGAGTCCGAAGGGTTTCCAGCGCTGGTCGATACAGTTTATCGTCAGGTTCCTTGGTATCAATTAAGCCCTCCGAAGAGACGTCCAGTTCCAAAATACCTTGAGTCGCTCTACCAACATCTCTAACTCTGCCTTTAGCTGCTGATCTTCTTCTGACTAGCACCCTCCAGTAAGCATCGAGCATCTAGAGCACAGATTCCATGTGCAACCGGAAAACATACCAGCTCCTCGCCTTCACCTTCTTTCCCATCCTCGATCTTCTTGGTCTCCAGAAGTTTGGATGATCCTTCTGCTTTGTCAGGCTCTTCTCCAGGTTTCTCGTTCTTCTTGGGGTCTTCAGATGGAGCTTTAATAGAAAACTCTTGCGCTTTCCCCATGATACAATGACTATGAGCCGGAGGACAGATTAGCGTACGCGACGCGCGTCCTGTACCATCTTCTCACGACTAAAGATAGAAACATTAAAACATCATCGAACATCTAAGATGGGCAAGGAATTTGCACTGAAGACATTTTGTGGCTGGAAAGTGAGTTTCCAGCAGGAATTTGAGGAGTTGTCGGAACTGTGTAGTGTTGCAAGCTGGGTCAGGCTTGAAGTAACCATTCTACTACCACAAGTATATTCTATGAGTCTCGGTTGACGTCTCAATATCTTGAAAACTTCTGTGAGATCTCCAGTCTCAGGATGCTATATCGTCATTACTTTCCGGTCAGGGAATTAATTAATTTCTGATATCACAAAATGGACGACTACCTCCATTGACACACCTGGATGATCACCGGTTAAGCCTGTTCTGAGAACATTCGACGGGCACTGCACTTTTCTCTACTGCAAAGAATATATTTATTTGCACATTACCTCATGCCTGTGAATGCATCATCATTCTCGACTTTGCTCAGGTTGTGATGCACCACTCCTTCTCTCATTATGCTTGTCAGTAGTTCTTTGGGCTGGTTTATGACCAAAACAGAATAGGTTGTGTTGGAATATCGAACGCTACACTAAAATTAGTTCCATGTTTCTCTTTTATTGTTTCATGTCTCAATGATCAAATGTCTTATTCTGTTGTTTTAGATAGGATAAATAGTCTATGTACTTTGTACGTTTTCAACGAGTTTCCCCCCATCTTTGTGCTGCTCATCCCCAACTTAACAGATTGGTGATGTGAGCAGGGAAGCAATCGGATTGCGTAAACTGTCGGTTCGAAATGTGGTGGCGCTAGGGAGCCACTGTCAGGAGTGGAGTAGGATAAATAAGTTCCGCTGTTTGATTTGGAATAAGGATATCAGTTTCTCAGCCGGAAAATGTCTGCTTAAATGGCAATGTATCTATTCGACAATGCCACAATGCCTTTTGAGTTGCCGGCGAGAAGCGTGGTAATGAAAAGTTCCGGTGACAATCAGGGACGAATTTACGAACGGCGTCTAAACGGACTTGGGACAGCTTTTCTTGTCTGACCATCTCCGTCCTATTCGCGTCAGGACAGCACTTCTGGTCAAGTGCTGTCAAAGCCTCCCACTCTGGCTAGCTTTCGACGTTCCGGAGAGCTTGATATCGACTTGGCACAGTCATGAGCGAAGGGGTACAGATCACGATACCAGGTGAGCTCAGAGAACCCCGCTTCCAGGGCATCTTATTCATTTGCATTATCATAAGATTTTGACGAAGGAAATGCGGGATCTACACCCACGTTGTTTGGGCGTTCTGGTGCTGGATTCGGCTTTGGAGGAGGCTTCGGAGGTGCAGGTTCTGGCTGGGATCCGTCTAGCCCGCAAGCAATTTTCGGGGGCGAACAAAGTTTCTCCCACTCTAGGGCACACTCTTCCACTTCTATTGACTCTGCCAGTTCAGCTACAACGAAAGGCTTCGCAGCCAAGCGAAGTGCTACTTTTGGGCATTTTTCACAGCCATCCGTCAGCAATGCAGGTTCCGCGTTTACTAAAAAACCTTCATTTGCTTCCATACGTGCCGCCTTTAAAAGCAGTACAAAGAACAATAACAACAATGACCTTCCTCCTGTCCCACAACTAGACACATCCTATCCGGTACTCAAGAATTCCTTCAATCGTTCTACATCTTCCTTGAATCATGTTCATCCTCCCAGTGCTAAGAGTTCTACCTCAATTTTCCACAGACCACCTACGCCAGGATCGACAGAAGTCCGTTTCAGTCGAAGTAGATCGAAAACCCAAGGTTATGTTAAATCGCAGCACTCGCATTCGGGATCAATGTTTCATGGAGTGTCGGAATCCGGTCTTGATTTAGGCCATGGAACGCCTTCTTCACTGCCACCCATGCCGCCACTACCTTTCGGTCAAATGATGAAGAGCGATAGTATGTCGATAGATACAGAGGAAGAGAAAGTGGTTATGGACCCGAAGACACCTTCAGAATTTGCTCTCCATGCAGTCTTCATTCGATTTGTTGCTCTTGCAGAGCGCAAGATTGACAATTTCCTGCGTGCTCCTCTCGTAAGCCCTTATTTCTGTCTTATCTGGTTCCTTATGTCAATGGTCGTGGAATAGGACCAAAACCCTTTGCTTCCTGACTACATGGGTCCCGGTGTAGACACCAAGTTTGATGAAAACCTCCGCTCTCTCGGCCAATTAGCCCAGAAACACTCTCAACAAGTGATAGACTCCATCATGCGCTGGAGAAGAAGTCAACATGAATCTGTCAGCGCTGACATTATTCATGCCCATTCTGGTCAATCCCCCAATTCCACGCGCAACAATTTTCATCAACAAGCATTCGATGTTCCGTCCATTCTCAATGAGCGAAAGTCTATGGCCTCAATATACATCATGTGTCGAGCGTTGATAGATGTGTTTTCCTTAATCTCAAAAGACGCACTTGGAGAGATGTTGGGTTATAATCTGGAAGAGACGACATTTGAGCAGCTCAGGAGACCAGATACGAGGTTGTTGATTCAGTCTGTGAATCATAGGACGAATGCAGAGCTTTATGCAACATTGTTAGGACATATTGCTAGCATCAGGTGTGTCTTGTGCAATATGGTCATCGGTCGACGAATTTCATCTCAATGATCTGCATAGATTCATGAGTGTTACTGATCGTTTTCTGGCCGAGCTCGGCCATATTACGGCTGGTCAGGTATCGAAAGATATTGATCTCAAGTATGAGAACTTGGTCAAAGCACTGAGGCACATCAAGATCAAAGTAAATAAACCTGATATCCTCTCATGAACTAAGAATTGATACCGATGATTGTAGGTTTGGCCATACGAAGCTTTCGAAGAGGGAGCAGAATTCATGGAGCCTCTTGCAAAAGTGTTCGCCAATGTCCATGGTTTACGCTTCAAGTCCACCTTTGCAGAGACTCTTGTGCATATTTTACATCCTATAAGCAAGGTGCGTTCATCTTTTTCTCTTCAATTAGACGGTTACCCATGGCAGAGTATATCAGACTGCTCAAGCAGAAACGAACAACCCTCAATGGGCCAAGGCGATTGAAATCATCTACCCGAGAGCTCGAGAAATGATGGCCAAACCTCGGTATTGGCGAGTTGCATTCCCACTTACAATCACGAGTCTGTGTGTTGCGCCTCAAGTGTTCTTCTTGAAGCACTGGGTGACATGTTTTGAAATATCAATCACCAAGCTTAAGGTGTGTTAATTTTCCCGACAGTCTGCTACTGAAGCTTCACGATCAAGCAGGAGAAACCGAATCGAGTTATGGTTATGAATGGAATTCTGCGCCTCATTTGGACATACCTCTACCGCTGCCAAGAGTCCCCCTCTACCACTGCTGCGAAACTAGACACACTCATGAAACACTTTTTCAACGCCAAACAGCTATCCGCCTTCCACCCGGACGATCCGGATCGATTTGATTTTCTCACCTATGTCGTACACTTTATCCTCTCTCGTCATTTTGACGTTGGTCGGGATTTATGCCTTGAATTACTACAAGAAACCAATATAGCTGCTATGACGAGGAGTGGGGCTGCAGGCCTGTTGTCTCCTGACAAAATCGCTATTGCTGTTCAAGCAACACTTCTTTCCTTTCAGCTAATGGAAAAAGAGAATGGTATCCCTGCATGGCCATCTACACCTGACTTTTCTGTCGTACCGCCGAAATCCGATTACCCTACTTGCTCAACTATCCTTCCATCCTCACTTTCCAGTAAATCCATCATCCAAGAGTATGTCAATCGATTGGGCACGACTCTCAATCAAATTGCTAGCATATGCGATTACAATGTCGGAAACATGTCTGTAATGGAAGATCAATACTCTTATTCTCGTGTCAATCCCTCGTTTGAAGAGTCATCCAACTATGTCATTCGCAAACATGACGATTCATTCGTTATTGCCTATCCACTGCATCATGCACCCCAGATCAACCTCCTACAAACGTGTTATTCCGCATGGCCGAGATTTTTACATCCATCCATCTCACTAGGTGATGCTGTAGAGATGCTTTTACGCGGCGTTCTACATGTCGAGCCGAGCCTTAGTAATACCTCTGTGGACGCTATCAAGAGGATCGCGGATGAGCCGATCAATGTATCAATAGTGATTCGACATTTTACTGCATCCTTATTCAATCCTGCCAGAATTCTACAGGCTTCAGGATCGAACTTGATAGTGCAATGCATCAAAATTTTGAAGCTGTGGAAAATGACAGTGCAAAATTGGAAGATGTATGTGGTACAAGTGGATGCAGCAAGTTTTGCTCAGCAATTTGAGGATATCAAGGACCAGTGTTTACAAGTTGAGGCAGCGAGCCTGTTCTTGCTCGCTCATGTTGCAGTGGGGATGAGGTTGATTGGGATTGAGGTGATTAGGCTTCTTGGATCTTTGGTTGAGGAACTGGCGAAGCTCCATTCAGGTGTCGAGTTGACACTTGGTATCACGCACGAACTGCTTAACGGTACTGATCATCACTATCTCGACGGTTTCGATGATCTTTTGGAGGATGCTGAACTCGATCGGCTGATAGAAAGGAAGAGCACCGGAAAGTCTGATATCATACTTGATCTTGCTGGTAGCCCGGATGACCTAGACAAAAAGCTTTGGTCATACGTTTTCCCCAGTTTCATGCAGGCTTGCATGAATCAGCATGACTTGTCTCTTCCACTCTTCCGTGAAGCTCTTGCAGCAGCCGCTCTTCGTTTTCATCCGCAGATCTCTCAACTTGCCGGATTGAGTCATTCCAAACCCGCTAATCGAGGAGGTCTAGGTGCGGGAGTGATCACTGAGAAGGATGGGCTGCGATTGATCAACGAGAGTAAAAGATTGATTGAACAGTGGTATATCTGGATGAAAACCATCTGCTCAACTTCGATATTGCCTGAGGCTAATCCTTCTGGGGGACCACCTCAAGCTACTCCCGCTCATGTCTCTGCCGATCCTCAAGTAGAGCTTCGGAAATATCCAAACTCACGATACCTATTTAAACGCCTCACACCATTCTTGGATTCAGAGTATACCCTATTCAGAGATATCGCTGTGTCCTGCATCAGTTCATTCCCTTCGAATGTGTATCCGCAGCTATTGGAAGATCTCAAATCGTTGGCTGGAAGACAGACGGATTATGACCCGAGGATTAAAGTCAATGCAGGCATGGCTATACCAGTGGCTGAAGCAACCATCGGATTGTTGGGAAGCAGACAATTGATTGAGGATACGAGGATGAAGACTGTTGCTGGTGGTCTTGCTAGTATGGAACGGAGTAGGAGACAGGAGAGGCTGCATTCGGCCGTGGCAGGAATTTACTTCTACACTGCGCATCTTCTGAAAGATCAGCGATCGACGGGGAGACAAACGAGTTTGATGAACATTCTAACATTTATACGAAGTACACAGGGATTTTTGTGTACACCAGAGATGAGGGATAATTATTCATTGCAGAGGTTGAGGAGGTATTTCTGTGGTACGATTGAGAGGGTGTTTGATGCGTTGGCATCGATCAAGGATTCGGATCGATTCGTGGCGGCGAATATGCATCTGACTTTGTATCGGTTGTGTGAAGAATGGTGTCAATTTGGGGCCCAAAGTCACACGGCGGCGAGGAGAGTTAGGTTGATGCAGAAGATGGCAGCTGCAGCTGGTGGGACTCAGCAGATGAGTACCGTCAATGCAACAGAGAAGTTCCAAACTGAAACGACATTGTTGTCGTATGCTGCCACTGGAGCGTTAGGCTCCCTGTGTGTGAGTCTTCTTTTCATTAATGTAAAATTGGGATATGACTCATGAGGCCGATGTAGGCAAAGGCTCTATTTCCTCCGGAATATTCTGCAAACTCACCAACGGAGCGTGCAGATGAAAGGCACTCAATGGAGATGCTCAAACCTCTAAGTGGAACTGCCGTTCTCGATCGATTCAAGGCAATTTGTGCTTCTGCCCATGTGCATAGTCAGGCTCGCGGAAGGTAGGTGTGATATGTTACACATAGACATCTCATTGACTCATTTCCAACCTTAGGAAAGCGATCAAGGCCATTCTATCGTCACCCCAGATCACATCTGAGGTTATCACAGCATTGATGTCCCGTGCGGTGGTCCTTGTAAATGAAGCAAGCTCTAGCAGCAGACAGTTTTTTGAAGTTGTGGTAGATATTGTGTGTTCAAGTGAAGCAAGGCCGTTCAGTTTCAGCCAAGTTGCTTGTCTGGGGTTTTCGAATCTACGACATCCTGAGCCAGACATTCGAGATCAAGCGTTTCGAATGCTCGAGGCGATCCACCAGCAGTCGTATGGGCTTCTAACAATGTCCAATTTTGAAGCAACGGCTATTGGCTCCGGATCTTGTGCATACATCCACGCACATCGAGCTATCTCCGATTTCCTGGCTGGAGAACACCCAGATCAAGCCATGAACATGCTTAAGCAGGTGGGAGAATGGCTGCCCTGTTTACCAGCGACTTCCGGAACTTCAAATCTTGTTCTTGTCCTTCTGCAAAGCCTAGAGTTTTGGCTGCCGCATGTCATTCTTATGACAGATGACCGGACAAGCTTGTCCCCTGAAGGCATCAATTGCCTGTATTACCTCACACTTCTTACTCTGCGTTACAATGAAAGCCATCCTGAGCAAATATTGGTGATGTGGGTCAAGCTGGTTGACCCTCCTCATCTCTCAAATGGCCATGCTGCGATTCGTTTCCTGCTTGAACAAGCAAACAAAGTCGGGAACACGAAGTTCATCAGCTGCGCAACCAACATCGTCACTGGTTTGTGCCAAACTCATGTTGGACGACAGATCTTTGAGGACCTATGTTCCGTAATTGAGCCTGCCAGAATGCTCCCTGCCATTGACCATAAACTTCATTTCCCAAACGAAGAAGATATCGACCTTTGGTCAAACCTGAACGATCTATTCTCTGACGAGCCCCGGCTCGTTCTCGGTTCTGCTCAGTATGCTTGGCTCTTCTTGTCCGATGTCACCTTGCAGCGGTGTTGGGACTGCAATGTCCACCTTCCAGTATTGCTCCATTCCCTCTTCACTCATATAGACCATCGAAGCGAGTTTGTTCGACAACGAGCTCGTCGTATGCTTTTCCAGATCCTCCGTGCATGGACCCCAGGTTACTCCGAGTTAGCCGATCGTTCTATTGCTCGTGCCCAGCCATCCATCAAAGGGGCGATCGTCCAATTGATGAGCGAAATAGACGAACACTGTTGGACAGAGGATGATTCACCAGAAGTGTGTGAATCCAAGATGTTATGGCTTTGTTCTAGCGCGATTAGTTTCCTTGAGCCTCTGCATCCTCAAATCGCTAACCATTGGGGTTCCCTTGCTTTGGCGTGGGGTACATCTTGCTCGATACGAAGCATAGCCTTCCGTTCCCTACAAATTTTCAGAGCTTTGATGCCACGTGTCAGGCAAAGTGATTTCGCTCTCCTCCTGGGCCGTCTCACCAACACCATCGCTGCATCAGACGATGACATCCAAACATTCACATCGGAAATCCTTCTGACGATCGCTGCGATAGCGAAAACTGGGGATATCGACAGGATTGTTCTTCCCCAGTTATTCTGGTGTACTTGTGCATGCCTCTCAACAACAGTCGAAAAGGAGTTTTTGCAGGTTCTGGCACTATTGGATGCAGTCCTTCAAAGAATTGACCTTGATGATCCCTCCATGTCTGATCTCCTCATATCACACTGTCCCATAGATTGGGAAGGGCAGCCATTTTTTCAACAAACATTACTAAAAGGTCTCAGATCTTCCATGACGAGCGAAGCTACGATGAGAATCTTGCAAACACTAGCGAAGATTCAGGACGACCGTCTCATTGATGCAAGTGGAGGCCGTGTACGAGATCTTTATACAGTCTCACTTCCTTGGTGTTTGAATGCCATGGTAAACGATCGTCGAGATAGCACACTCATTACCTTCACGGAGAATATCAGTAAACTTGCAAATCAAGATGGGCGTCAGAGTATTGCCAGAATCATGAGCTCCTTCTCCAAAGGTGCTTTCCGTACCAAAGACGATTTTATGCGACAGTCCATCTCGTGTCTCCGCGATCACTATGGCAGTCAGTACTGGACGGAGATCGTTACTCTCCTATTAGGGCTCGTTCTCAATAGTGAAGACTGGTTGCGCACACAAGCAATGCAAATCGTTAAGATTCTCTTTCAACAACGCGAGACCTGGAACCCTGTTGAACTTCTCGGCTCAGAACTTCTCATGCCTCTCCTCCGGCTTCTCGAGACTGATCTTGCTTCCCAAGCTCTCGATGTACTGGAAGAGCCCATGGCCATGTATGCCGGGACCCCTGCAAAACACGTCCTCCGAATGAGCATGCACAGTCACCTGTCGCAGCAGATACCTGCGACAATTACAACAACAGTCTTTGGTGTACCAGAAGAGTCGGGCTGGTGTATCGCACAGGTTGATACCCTCCGAGAAGCATGTCGGACCAATGTCATGGCCGTCTTCGACACATGTAGTATGCCGACCCGCCCATCTCAGATCATTTTCGAGCCAGAGCTGGAGGCAATTACCTCTATCGTTCACACAGGCAATAGCGATGATTTCGGAGGACTCGTCAAGAATCTTCATGATTTGACGAGCTACTTCCAAGATGGCGACCCTTCAGGTATCCAGGCTTCCTCGATGCCGAGCAGAAAACTTGAAGCCCGTGTGGCTGCTATTCTTGCTAAATCCACTGCTGCGGACACAATCAATGATGTTCCCCAGACACCTTTCCTAGACGTATTTGAGGTTCGGCACACCAACGACTCTGCGGAGTCTACCCACGAAACCGATACCGACAGCGACGAAGATGCTTTTGTTTTTGATTCTCCTCTCTCTTATCCCGATGAGCGAATTATCACAGCGAATGGCTCACGGTCTTGATAATCTGTCCATATTCTTGTCTTTGTCTTGTTAACTTGCTTTGTTTTCCATCATTTTCTTATCTCCAGTATTGGGTATATCTGATCACAAAAGAGACTGAATTTACATTTGTATTACTGTATCGGCAAAGGCAATGTAATGTACGCTTTAGATTAGGTGTGTCAGTAAACGGTTTGAGACTTATAATACAGGCACTCATTAAGAAAGATTTCAATACGCGGGGGAAAGCAGGAAATGACGGATGGATTGTATAGCCGATCTAACAACGTTCAAATACCTTGTAGAGGTCATGTAAACTAGCAACCTGAACAACATCACGATCCAACAATGTCTTTGGAGGTTGAAGGTAATGGCGCATAGCAGGGAACAAAACATGCTGAATTTGCCATCTTTCAGCTTTATCATGAGATTCATCTTCATTCGACACTTCCGATCCAGGTTTGTGTGCAAATGTAGCACCTAGGCTGTAGAAATACGCGAGTTCACGAAGAAAGGTGTCAAAACACTCCATCTCGGACATCCAATCAACCTGAGTTTGTCGTCATCAATCAAACGTACTGTGAAGCACGAAAAAGACTTTTGGTGGCGCACCTGAGGTCCTAATCTCATCAAAAACATGGGCAAAAAATCAAGATTGGGAATAAAGTCGCGAAGCAGGACTGGAAGACTCAGCACGAGCCCAGACTCTGATATGTTCAGAGAAAAATACTCTGCAAGCATTTCACGTCGTACTATGAGAATCTGAGCAATTTTCTTGGGGAGGAAGAAAGCCGTGATCAGTTGATACCAGAACTTGCAAAAGTAAAACTGTACTATACCTCGACAATCTGAGGTTTCGTCAGACTACTGTTTTTTGTTGAGTCTTCGGCTTCTACAGCAATTTCTACAAGATTTCTGAGAGAAGGTGCAGGTTCAAGTTTCATTTTACTGAAATTTCCAAATTGCCGTAGTCCAAGCTGATAGAATAGCTCTTCCCTAGATACTCCGCGTCAAGATATTGGTTGAGACGTGATCCACAAGAGTGACACACCCCAAAGAGCTGTGATTCACAAGATAGAGATTGGTGGAATATTGGACGAGAGAAAGGCATTTGTACGTATCAACGATGCCTACAAAAGTATGTTTTTCCAAGATCTCGGATAACTCTAGAAAACGAAACAAAGACACACATGGATTGAATTCATGAGCCACGATCTGGCAACAAGACACTCACGTCGATGTCGCATCTTGGCGACATTTTGCCTCAAAGTCTTCACTGAGGTTAACATACATTCCGACTCTTTGACATCTCTCAATTTTGCAGGTGTCCCTTCAGCAGATACTTTCTCTTTCCCTTTGGTCGATGTTCCATGGTCTTGTATCTGGATAGGATTCCGCACTGGGAACATTGAATCGAGAGTCCTCTCTTCAAGAGAGGTTCTAACTTTCTGATACGAGTATGTCTTCTTCTTTTCCTGCTCTGGGAAATCCATTAGAGGTATTCAAAGATTGTGCGAGAAGGTTCACTTGTTCCAGCTGACCCTGCGGCATCCTCTGCCTTTTCCTCTCCACTTTCACCTTTTCTCTCATCCTCGGCCTCCTTCCTACTCCGTTTCCTAGAGATAGAAGGACCACTGATATTTGATGTCAGCAGTGTCTATTGTGGTCCCAAGATTAAAACAAAATCACTACAAATACAAATGGTAGATCTCACCTGATATTCAAAAGTCCTCGATTGCCCTTGTGCAGCCAACTTTTGTTGCATAGTATCTGCGATACGTTCCGTAATTTCTTCCTCGTTCAAAAAATGAACCTCGCGTTTCGTCGGATGTACATTGACATCCACACAACGAGGGTCTATTTCAAGGCTATGCTCATGATTCAGATTTAACAACTCTCAAGAACGATTTACATCAGCATACCCCAAGTACACAAATGGCGACGTCCCTTTGGGAAGCAGCCCATGGTACACTGCCTCCAATGAACGTTTCATGCGCTGAGATTCTACCAGACGGTCTGTCTAGGGCATCAGACGTGAGACTGCTGAATGATGAAAACAGTACAAACGGTTGATAAAAAGCAGAAAAACCATTTTCTTCGCTTGGTAGTTGACATTACTGAAATAAACTTCAGCAGACCAAGTCATTGGGCCCTTGGGAAGATCAACGTCCATTGCATCTTCGTCCTCGTCCTCGTCCTCGGAAGGGAGCCTCTTATCCTTCGAGGAGATACTAGCTTCGAGGAGTTGGGTAGCGATGGAATGACCATATAATAGCCGGATTGCTTGTTGGACAGTCTTTGAAGCAGGGGTAGCAATTTCAGGGGTAGTTGAGCTTGCCTGGATAAAAAGATCAGCCAAAGGCGAGTAAGAGCTGAAAACATGCAGCGCACCTTTTTGCATGAGAAGGACACATTGGGATTGTGAACTGCATACTTGGTGATCACATCTAAAATACGCGAATATTCCTCCGAGGTGTTGCGAAGAGCCTGAAGGCGCATTGGGGTATTGTAGAAAAGGTCTTTTATCTTTTGCGCGTTGAGATTTAATTGGACTTGTCCTAAAAGGAGGGAAACAAGACCTACGGTTATGGTCGTTCCATCATTTCCTGCGCATACTCTAGGTTCACTGGGCTGGCGTGTTTTTGAATCCACCAATACCCCATTGATGTAGGCCGCTCTGTGTGACAATTCTCAGCCTCCCCAATGTGATCGAGGTTGTGAGCAGACATACTCCCAAGCAGTTGGGGCTTGCTTCGTTTTTGTGATCACCGAGAGGTGGGCGACATGAGAAATGGATGCTAATGCCTCTCCTCGAAATCCATATGTCGTTATCCGAGACAAGTCCTCGAACTTTGATAGCTTGGACGTCGTGAATCTCTCAGCAAGGATTGGTAAGTCGTCTTTCTGGTTTGGAAGGCCTGTATTCAATGCCATTCCCGCATCGGATACACAGTGCTCACGCGAATACCGCAACCATTGTCTTGGATCTGAAGTAGCTTCAAGCCGCCATCCTTGACTGTGACACGGATTGAAGTTGAGCCGGCATCCAAGCTGTTCTCTAAAAGTTCTTTCAAGGCTGACGCCGGTCGGTGTATGATCTGAGCTTGCTTGAGGGAACATGACGACTACTTTTCCCGGAGGGACTCACTTCCCCGGCAGCTATCCGATTGATCAGGGATTCCTCCAGCCTGCGAATGGGTTTAGGCTCGGGGGGAGGCTCTTTTTCTTGCTCTTCGGTCATTGACATTACATATACGGTTAGTTTTGAGGGCTGACACCTTGGTACAGTCTGTCACAATATCAAATCACACTTTGATTGATCGTTCAAGCTACTGAACTGGACCAGATCTTACCCTCGTACTACTATCAATGGCAACTATCGTGCAGACTGCAATGCAACCCTCTTTTTCCACTTCAAGTGACGACAAATTTCGTGGAGCAGTTGTTGAAGTTGATTCAACCCTATTGCATGGCATCCTTGACGCTGATCGCGTGCTCAGGACCTTCAACTCTCACCTGCTTTTGCCTTGTATTCGACCGAGCGTATTTCTCGAGCAACCGAGCTCGCTTATGAGCGTGACTTTTCTTACATACCGTATGTGATTATTAAGTAGGCGTTCATCGAATGCCTCAACATGATAACCACTGGGCAGGGTCCTTAACATAAACAGGAGACCTCTTGGATACATAGACGTCGCAAACCTCAAAAAGAAATGGGAAACACATCAAGCTAACCCTGTACCATTATCTTCGGCACCTGTCTAGGTTCTTTTCACTAAGACAGGTTTTTCTCAGGACGACAGGATCAGCAAGTTCATGATCAAGTTCGTTCGCAAAGCGTCGGAACCATATACCCTGATCACTCCTGAAACAACTCTTGAAGTATTGGAAAAGTTTCTCAATTCAAGCATATTTGCTCTCGGTATGATCGCAATCACTACAGCCGATTTTGTCTCCTGACGCCAGTTCAGTCACGGATAACGACCGTAAATTTGTCCTGGGAGTAGCCACATCTCAGGACCTCGATAACTTTGTTACCCGTTGTGGACTGTAAATTTTGTGCGTAACTTGTATGTACTATATTCCCTGAATATCACTTGGATTAACTAGCTGTATCAAAGCATCCCATAATTTTACTTCAGAAAGGTACAAGACAGATTGCAGGATAAGAGTGGATGGCTATTATCCTAAAGACGACCCAAGTGTCCAAGCAGCTAAGAGCGCAGAATGTCGCCAAACAAGATCCTGCGCAGCGCAAATGCTCTGAAAGATTCGCTAGATGACAGGGGTTAGTAGACAATTATTCGAGCACACCTATCAACATACTTGATCGCGATGCCGCATTATCTTCTCGTCCATGTATCCTTGGTGCTCGTGTCAACGGGTTTCCTCAGTATCATTAAATTACGAAAATCACTACTTCGGAAATTGCGAGCAGCCACAGGTGACCATGGATGAGACGAAAGCGACAATGAGTAACCGACAGTTGCCGTTAATTGGATGACCAATATGCTCCTCAGTGATAAGAAGGTATTGTGAGTAGCATCTCGTTCAAGAGGTGGCCAAACTGGGATGGGAAATATAGCAAAGAATAGCTTCACCCCACAACAAGCTAATCGTGTTCAATGATAAATTTGATTACAAAAAATTTCTCTCTGTCGGGGAGTCGAACCCCGCTTTCGCGCGGACATTATACAATGACAGGCGCGTGTACTAACCGATATACTAACAGAGAAGTTACTTGGATGCCAAAGTTATGCATTATGAAATATAAGCCCTCGAAGGGCCTCAATGACTAAATTACATCCCTAAAATTACTACTCTAAGCTAGGATGATTTGTGAGCGACATAATGGACAAGTAGAGGCATTGCTCGTATGGAACCACTAGCATAATGGCCTAGTTCAATGCACTGTCATGACACTAACTTAGTTGACGCACCTTGTAAAGGCATCCCGCATGATATTTATTTTTACACGTCGGGCATGTTTTTTTCGGTAGGCTACTATCCATCACACTGATAATCCTGCGTAATTGTAATGGTCAGTAAACCCGGGCCGATTGCGTAGAACAGGGCATACGAGTAACAGATGGCACATTCAACCTGTCCTTCAAAATAGAGAGCGACATTCTTCTTGAAGAGGCTCAAACCATCAGTTATCCGGCCATTCTGATGGATATGTCAAATGCAAGCTCAAAAGACCAAGAAAAATATGAGTCCTCACGCTCGACCAAATCATCTGTTGCACTGCCAAGATCCAGGCTCGCCACCTTTCATTATCTACCCCAACCCGCTTTAGATCTCGAACTTCGATCTTATGTAGAGGCCAATCAGGAGGAATCTTAAGTTTGATCTCTAGCTGATGTTCATCTACAGAATATGAGGCCATAACCTCATTGACAGCGGCAGCAACTTTGATTGACATGTTATCATCTGCAAGCTCCTGACCAGCAGCTCCCTTGATATGAGCAAGCTCGACATCAATAATAGTGGGAGAAAAATACTGCGATGTATACGTAGTCAACGTCGATGAAAGTTGCCGATCTTTGCAGCTCGAAAGCCATGAATGAACAAGAGCTGGAACGGCTAGTAGAGCACGGTAGTAAAGATGAGCAGCGAGAAGACGTATGCTGATTGGATTGCCAAGCTCAAAGACTAATTTAGGATGAGCGAGCGCCGATTTCCACATCAATGGGTTGACTCACGATCGACGTAAAAAATGTCGACAGCCCAGATGTTCACTTTAAATGCTTTATCTGACCCTCCTTCCAGGCGCAAAAGTCCAAGGAACAGTGGGATAAAACTATTGTTGATAAGCTCTGCATTTCCAAGTTGCTCAATGTATTCCGACTTGACTTTGAAAGACTGACAGAATGATAGTCAATACAAAAGATTCACCTCAGAAAAAGTATACTGACTGCATCCTGAAATAGATCAAATATGAGCATCCAAGCTAGTAGAGAGCCAAAGATGTTCTAGGAACCAGTCAACGACAAAATGATTCCTACTCATGCAGACGATACCTACTTGTTGCTCCTCTCTGTCTTCAACACTGACGACATCAACATGCCTCTGTACGATATCCAGCAACTCCAAAGGAAGAGTAGCCTGTACCGTAGACTCGATATCAACTCCAGCTTCAATGACAAGATGTTCAGTGCGCTTCTTAGCTGCACTTCGCATGATTCCGTATGCCAGCTTCCGGACTTCAATAGAATGATCAATCACGAGATGGCACATCTGGACAACATCAGTCATGAATGGAGGAAATAAAGATCGCACGCACTCGAGGTAGAGTATTCTCGTCCATCAATGACACTGGTAATTCTCTGAGAGCATTCAAGATTAACCCCCTGCAATTGGAGCGAGGCAGGGAAGGGCTGATGGACTCTGTTCAGAGTGAGAAAGCTGATGATTAAAGAGAAAAAGAGGTACTTGCCCGATTTGACGAAAGCTAAGTCTCTAATCTTCTCTAAGATTAATGTCCTCCGAGAATCCCACTCAGACTTGAAAGGCTTGTTGACTTTGACCAGATCTTCTATAACAACTACTAGCCGAATGCTTCGGATAAGGGTGGTGAGCATGCTGTCGTCTTCAATGTATGAACTCTAGAGAACTTGAGTATACTTCATATTTGGGCAGTGAACAGAACCATACTTCAAGATAACCCTCCGCCATATCCCAGATAAACTCCCAGTGAGATCCAGGAGTGCTCTGTAAGATAGGTACTAATAACACGAAAATGAGCATCATAGCTTCATCAACCTCTTCGTTGATTTCTACATCATCCGACACAGCCCAGTTCTGACAAGCCACGACGACATTCACCGCGCGATTTTGTGAAAGGAAGATAACATCGGATTCCAAATCCGGCGCTGAAGCAACAAGCCTTCTCAGACAGAGCAATCCATCAGTATTTGCCCTGCTGGGTTTGATGTTAGATAACTTATCCGCTTGTTCATTCCGGTATCTATCCAGACGAAGGGATTCTACTTTTGTCTTCGCAATAGCCGAAATGATGGTCATAGAAGTCTGTGGTGCTGCACACGATCGTCAGAACTAATCAAGTTGGACACTGATTGACGAATGCCGCACCAGTCCTTTCTAGTTTCCATGCAAAACCAACCCACTGTTCTGCCTCCTCTTTCCCAATATCCTCCATTACAGCCCCGAGAACAGCCCTGAGCACCCTCGTATCAAGAATTTCATCACTCTCTACGGCAGTATCCAACACTTTCACCACAAAATCTTCCAATTGCGTCCCATTGCTGATGTGATTTACCGCTCCGACTCTTCTCATCACGCCCCGCCTCCATCCATCCTGAGCATCCTGGAGAGACCCGAGAATCAGGTATGCAGTGATCTGTTGGACTCGACTAATCAAGTCGCCAAGCTCATTCAACGCCTTGGATTGAAACAACGGACAAGTTTCCGCCGGCACCATCTGATAGTCGCTAGCAAATATAGAAAGCATGATAAAATGTCTGAGAGCCCACAAATTCTGTTTTGCAAGTTTTCTATCTTCCAAGAATACTCGCAACAAAGCTTCGACAATCCGAGCGTAAGCTGAAAATCCTCGACTATCCGCACCCTGGGGTCCATGAGCTGGAGAGCATGCATTTGTTGGAATGAGTGGATCAATGGCAACAATACTTGGATTGATTGGATCGTGCGGTAAGCGGCGGAGCATGCTGTCAAGCGCTTTCGAAGAGGGAAAGATGTCACCCAGTATCGAAACCTTGAGCTCCTGGGCAAGGGATAGGGCTGGCAATACTCGGAGGATCTCTCTGGGCCTAATCATCATTCAGCACAACAATATATCAAAAAATAGAAAATCCTCACAAGGGCTGCACCTGTGTATCAATCAATAATTCACTTAATCTCAACTTGACGCTGGCAAAAATCCTTTCAACGACCTCCTTTTCAACCTTCTGCAAATCAGTCTCCCGCCTCCATATCTCTCTTGCAACAGTGAACACATGGGAATCTACGTCAAACTCATATACCACGCAATCAGGTATGAGATGACCGAACAAGAATACGTTCGAAAGGATGTTTTCAATGACCCTTTTCTCGCCACCTGTGGCTTGCGATGACACAAGGTCTAACAGATCGATGAGCCCACGGAACACTGCTAAATCTAAATCTTCCTGTTTGGTTCCTCCTATCAGTAGCTCCACGCGAAGAGTGACAGTAGTCGCGATTGTCTCCACGAGACTCGCATATCCAGCTTGGGAAAGGAAATAGGCTATTTAATCCAGGTGAGAAAACCTGGCATTTTCTAAGAAAATCTGATACGTACAATGGGCTCTTATAATCGCTTTGACCACATCCAGATCTGTGTCGGAGACGGGTTCTCCGCTCAACACTCTACCTAACAAGCAGCCGACGACGTCGTCCAACTCGTTTAACTTGGGCTTGAGATACCTAGGTAGATCGCCTTTCTGAACTGCCTGCATAATCTCCATAGCCAACTTCCTTGTCTTCTCTTTATCATAAGCATTTGTAATGATAACGTCCAAAATCGAATACCATAAACCCAAGACACTTTCCTCGTGCTTTCTGTGGGCGAGATACGAGAACAAGAATGAGGATGAAGTCTCGAAGAGAACATCTGTCCGAGTTTGTACAAGTTCATCAAAGCGCTAATTCAACAATCAACAATCATTTTGAAACGAACACAAATTAAAATCTTTGCTGAACGAACCTGAGCACAAGTCCGATCATCAAACAAAGCCTCCCGAAACTGCCCTAGCATACACTCCAAGATTTTGATATCCTCTTGATTAGGCTGTCCGTTTTCCATCGAAAGGGAATCAGTGACACGTTGCACACTCTCATTAAGAGTTGCAAAGACCAGATCTTCTACCGCCTGTTTGGCTGTCGCTGCTTTTTTGAAATGATCAAAGAGGACCTTCAAGAAGGCTGATGCCAGCACTGGATTCGTTCTCATCACACTCCTCAGTCCAGATTCCACCGCTTTCCAGGCCGCATCTCTCAGTCCCAAAGTATCCTCTTTCCCACTAACAAGATCGTGCTCGACCTTATCGAGTGCATCCAAATTTTGTGCGACAAGTCTTGCGGCTATTCTCTCTTCAACTTTGAGTCGTCCATCCTTTAATTCTTGCCATACTTTGCCAAATTGTTCGCGTACCCAGGATCTTGCATCCTCACCAACATCCATTGAATCACTTGGAAGGAGTACGGACACTTTTCTGTCTTCAGATTTCTTCGAGTCAAGGATCAGCCGCCGAACCATGAATACAACACATTCCAAGAGTGCAGAGAGGAATGCAGCAGACGCAGAAGAACGATGTAGCGAACTTAACGCTCGTCCATCAAGCGCTGCCCAAAGCGAGTCAAAAAGGTTTTCAAGTGGTGCTTCAACCCCCGATGATGCGATAATCTACAACCTCTAATGAAAACTCACACTACAATCCACATGAGATAACTCACCGAGGATGGAATGGTGGAAAGAGCTATCACAACTGTTGGATATCCTTCAGCGGGTGAGCCGGAACATCCAAGTTGGAGGAATTGCAAAAAGTCTTGATATGCCAAAGATGGCTTGATCGTTTCTGCAGGGTGCTCCTGCTTCCCATCAATCTCCTGACCTTTGACGCCATGATTTTCGCTGTCCTCGGCACTATCGGTATCTTCTTCATCCCCGTCCTCGTTCTTATGATAGGACCTGTTTAATTCCATCTCCCAACAGTTCGGAAAACCTACACACGTATCCGTTTTCAGGTGGGCGGCATTAAATCGTCAAATTTCAGGCATGCCTTTGATAAATGTCAACAAGGGCTGCCACATCGCTCCTTGGACCGATGTGTCTGGTTCGACCCAAGCAGACCTTAGCACAGCTGAGCTCAGAACCGGCAAGATGGGTGTTATACGCTCTGCACATGACTGAGCGACATGCCATTTTTCACTTCAAGACATCTCAGCGCACCCTTGTGACTGTCCAGCAACTTCATCAATAAGCCCCATCCGGCCTGTCTAACATTAGGTTGTCCATGCCCAAGGCTTTCGATACCATCAAAATCTTTGCGAGCATTCATCCGAAGGAACGGTGCCTTCTCGGCATAGTACAGCAAGGTCCAGAATAGAGGATTCTTCAATAACATCATAATCTCCTCCGAAATATTATCATCATCTGTTTTTCCTGTCAGGTCGTCAAAGAACCCGCAAGATCAATCTTACCAAGGAAATATCGCAAGCCACCAACAGCACTGATTCTTAGTCTAGCACTCCTATCCGATTCGCTTTCATCATACTCCTCAGATTTACTCCTCACTGGCTCTTCGGCTTCAAGCCCGGCCTTCCGTGCGGCAGAAATGGCAGAAGCCAGTTGCTGTCGCTTACTTGCTGTCGTTCCCTTATTGCTACCTCCAGTTCGTCGATTTTTCAGATTAGGCTGTTCAGGGAGGGTGGGGACAATACTTGTCGGAAGAGGATTCAGATATGCATATACTTCCAGTGGATCTAAGGCAGTACGTTGCAAGAACCCGAACAGCGTATGCCTAGAGGTGGTGTCTAGAAGGAAGTATGCTTCAGCCGACGCATCCATCAGCGGTTCTTCCACAGAGTGTCCTGGACAGTAACGAACAAACGAATTCCAAGCTTCTGTCCCTATGCTACTCGCAAGCTTGTCGATATCATGAGCGAGAACACACCACGTTCCAAGCACACTTTCCAACGTTTCACTCGTCGCCACTTCTTGCAGATAATAAAGTACTTGAGCCCTTACCTCTGGCACTTTAAGGAGATTAAGATGCACAGAAATGGCGAGTTGTCTAATGCGGCGAGAAGGATGAACAAATAGAGGTGGAATATAGTGTATCTATTAAATTTAATCATAATGCATTCAGATATATTTTTCAATGTTTCAGCTCACCCATGCAGGAATCATCTCGACTAGGCTCGACAGTACATCCGTATCAACGCCACTCCCTTCTCCGGTTCCAGTATTTCCCTTGAGAATCTTCTCGACCCAATTAGTTTTCAAGTCCTCTAATGCCTTGATCTTCGTAACCTGTGCCTTCTTCCCAACATTTCTGAGTACAACAACCATCTCCGGTGGAAGCCTGCTAGCAAGCCCGCCAACTTCCAAAGGATCCGGTTGAGCTCTTGCTGGCTTAACAGGTAGAGCGCATGCCTTGACTTTCGGCCCCTTTTTTCCCTCGTTCTTACCTCTTGCGGTCTTCTCCTTGTTTTTATGTGGACCGGATTGTGTCTTTGCAGAGGCTGTTGCAACAAGATCGATTCCAAGAGAAACTGCAGCCTTCTTCTGATGCTTGATCCGAGTTGCAGATGAGGCTGAAGATTTTCCGTGTCCTTTAACCATGAATTATTGAGACACTCAAGAGTATAAAGGCAGGGTAATGAAGAAATGCTCCTGTGATTAGCAATTCCAGCGTAGAAAGATTCCATATCAGAACACTTTGATGATGTAATTCACGTGATGATAACAAAAGCTTGTAGCCAGATGTCATGTTTCACCTCCGTAGCGATCATTATACAGTCTTCTTTGCACATCTTAATCTTAAATTTTGGTACAGGAGATGTTAATTAATGCCTAATCAGCTGCTCCTTTCGATCCCTTGAACGCAAGATATGTCGTCGAGAGGTAAAACAGGGGTCCCTTGCTGTATGTTAGGCATGGACCTTAGAAAGCTTACGAACGCGCCGAAGTGCTGAGAATATCCCAGGCACGTCTGGCACTGGCAGCCAGCTACATGAACTGGGGTCGAGACGTTGATGCGGTGGCAGCCGTCTGCGCAGTCTGCGCATGTGGGCGGTGCTGGGGCTGATGCCCCTGCTGTTGCCTTTGCTTGCCTCGTCTCTGTCCTCCACGCTTGCCGCATGGCCTGTCAGGTGCATGTTCTTGCTGCAACTGCTGTTGCTGCTGGAACTGAGGGTCTCGGCCCTTTCGTTGTACATTCGATAGCTTTTTGGCATCAGTACCTCGATGCGGTTGTGCCTGTTTTCCCCTGGAGGAACGTTGCTGCCAGTTCATAATAATATCATTCCGAACAGCGGCAAAGGTGAGCGAGGTAGCATCAATAAATCTGGAATCATAGTTACGTGCAATCTCTTCCATCTGAGGTGGGAGTTTGGCAAGGAGCGTCATTGCTCGAATCGGCTCTGAATAAGTAAGATTGTTGTCCTCAAGTCGCATGAATAAGGCCAGAAGCTTGTCGATAGTGGGAGTAGGGTCACAGTTTCCGGGAACCTGGAGTTTGTCGACGGCGGCAGCATCGGTACAGACAGCAGATATGCTTGTCGTCCCGTATTGCATCTTAAGCCAGTCTAGCAATATCTAGTATGTTCCATACCTGCTTTTACAGCGAGGTCCCTGATATCAGTGGAGATACGTAGCATTAAGTTGCTGTGCGCCTGGCATCTTGATTGTCCCAGTTATCCCTAGTCCTGACTGACTCCTCCGTCTCGACGCCGTCCTTACGGATAATCAGCGGCTTGCTGTTCAGCGCCATTCGGCAGCCTGTAGCATTGATGACGTGGCGGGCTGTGGCCTCCCATTCAGTGAAGTCGCACCCATCAAAGGTTCGGAGGAAACTCAAAGTTTGTACAGACATCTAGTGAAGGAAGAGGAAGAGGTTTGGCATCAGTAAAGGTTTTATGACCACAGGTGACCACAGGGTGTAAGGTACTTATGCCAGCAGTCGATTGCGCCTATGGCAGCAGCGCC
>Ga0153946_1000159_pt1 | contig 26886 bp, 32 predicted proteins | sample TSNJ030MetaG_FD_104751 | JGI IMG/M metagenome (GOLD analysis project Ga0153946, IMG submission 104751) | Attine ant fungus gardens microbial communities from New Jersey, USA - TSNJ030 MetaG | ecosystem: Host-associated > Fungi > Mycelium > Unclassified | place: USA: New Jersey, Wharton State... | reverse complement strand
ATGGCTCATGAAGAAGAACCTCTACAACAAGGCATATGCCTCCTTCTTACGATTGAGAAACTCAGAATTACAAGCTGCGAGGGACTTATTTTATGTGCACAAACAACTTCAAGAGGAATACGCTGTAACTACAGGTTCCAATTATATCGCAAGATTCTTTGAGCTTTTCACTGTCCCACGTGTTCGCCGGGCGACTTTGGCAAGCTTCGTCGTTATGATCGCCCAACAGATGTGCGGCATCAATATCATTGCATTCTATTCTTCATCTATCTTCGCAGACGCTGGCTATTCTGTGAAGTCTGCGTTACTCGCATCCTGGGGATTTGGACTCGTTAATTGGCTTTTCGCCTTTCCTGCTGTTTGGGTAAATCTCAAAAATATGCAATAGATTTGAACTGACAGCTCCTCTTAGACAATTGATACATTCGGCAGACGGAACCTATTGTTATTCACTTTTCCAAACATGGCCTGGTCTCTATTAGCTGCTGGCTTCTGTTTCTTCATTCCGACTGACAGCTCTGCAAGAGTACCTCTGGTGGCCCTATTTATATTCATTTTCGCAGGTAGTCCTAAGTTTTCGACCTCCTGCAACAATTAATCAGTCCCCAGCTTTCTATTCCCCGGGAGAAGGTCCTGTTCCGTTTACTTATTCTGCCGAGGTTTTCCCTCTCACTCATCGAGAGGTGGGCATGTAAGATAATCATCGTCCTTTAATCAGTCATCTTCTCACTCTGGCAGGTCATGGGCCGTTGCTACCTGTTTGGGCTGGGCCGCCGTATTGTCTCTTACTTGGCCCCGGATGGTGGCCGCGTTCACTACGACCGGAGGTGAGCAGACGCCACCCTTTCTCTTCAGAGCAAAAGCATTGAACGACGTGTTCGCACAGCCTTCGGATTCTATGCTGGGACGAATGTGTTAGCGCTGATTATGATATTCTTATTCATGCCAGAAACCAAACAACGCACTTTGGAGGTAACCTCAAATTACTCTTACAATTCTGATTTGGTTTCTAAGCATCATCCGCGTATAGGAACTTGACTACGTATTCGCTGTCCCGACGCACCAGCATGTGCATTATCAGGTCACGAAATTCATACCGTATTGGTTCAAACGTTGGATCTTGTTTCAAAAGGATGCCAAGCTAGAGCCGCTGTATGACTTCAGGCAGGTTCAATCGATAACTGTGTTCGAGAAAGGTGCTGGCCATTAATGAGAACGAGTAATTAAATTCTCACATTGATTCATGGAATACATAATTCAGTCATGTCAGGTACTAGATTGCAGCACATTTGATCATTACTTTACCATGACCATTCATTATTCTGATCTGTTTTGCTTGGAGGTTCTTTGATAAATTATCATGACTCATCAATTGCAATATGGGGCAGTTCTTGAATGCTGCGGGTTGTGGAGATTCGACACATGACCAAGATAAAATAGATCTCTTAGCGACCAGGTCTCGCAGATTCCGAACTTCTATTATCAAATATTCGATCACGTCGCGCTCTTAGTTACACATGGTAGGAGACAGTGGAAAGCAGGATACTTTGAGATACCTTGAGTTGTTTATGCGTAGCAGAGGACTTGGTATTCCTATCTCAAAATGTCAGGAACCCTGAGGAGTCGTAGTGTATCTGAAGACTAACCCTAACGAGTTTTTCACCACCATCGTAGGGAATGAGGGCGCCTAGAAACACATCAGTTTATCACCTCAAAGAAATAACCTCATCTACCGTTGATATTGATGCTGGCCTTGCCGGGGTGCCAAGCACCCTTGTGCTCAGCCTTCACAACATAAAGTGGAGCCTGATCCTTTTCGTAGCCACCTTCCACGGGCGTAGCGCCTAGATAGCCCACGTTGATCGTATTTGCGGTCGACACCCATTTCAATGCCCTCATGTCCCCAAGGAGGATCTCGTATCTATCGAACTGTGTCTGATCAGCAAAATGGTCGAATGTGCATTCTGAGATGTTTACATGGTGTTCCTTATCCTTGTAGCCGATCACGGCTCCTTTCTTGAAAACATCTGAGGCCTTTCCAGGTGCTGTTTCAGGACAGAAAGTTCATATTTTTGGAACAAACTTGATCGGAGATACGCACTAACGTTGCCCTTTGGTTGATATTTAGATACTTTCATACTGTGTTAAGTAATAATCTGGACTCACGTCGATCCACGCGCGAGCGACAAACAGAGTCCAATCTTTTTCCACACCTGTTGAGATGGAATTTCGGGGGATATTCTTCCCCTCATTATAGACCCAAGTAGCTGGGCTACGGGGACCATACTGATGAAATTCGTTCCCATGTGCCCTTGCAGCACTGGCCCAAGCTTCAAATCCTTCTTTCTGAAGGCAGGTTTAGATCGTCCGCTCAACGTCTTGAACTAGATAATTACCTCGTCTTTCTTGTGTCCATGGTGCATGACAGCCGCGCCAAGAGCACCGAGACCAAGAGCCAAGCCACCAGCGACCTATGTAGTCGGCAATTCGATCATATTGAACATTATGATCAGAATGCAACTGACCTCGAGCCCCGTCTTGTGTTCTTGAAACCAGTTCTTAGTTTCCCCTTCACCTTGAGGTGGGGAGCCTAAATAATAAATCCAAGACTGGAACTGGAGCACTCACCTTGTTCGTCTTTACCATAGTCCCAGGAAGGTTGCTGTTGCTGATGCTGTTGCTGTTGCTGTTGCCAGCTCTGTTGCTGTTCATACTTCTCTGATTGCTGATGAATAGGATTTTGAGTCCGCCCCCAGAGAGCGGGCGTGATGTCTGGAGCCCAATCGGACTTGAAACACTTCAGCTCAACGTCGAGTACATGAATCAACCAATATTCACCTGAGAACGGTGGGGTTGAACTATCTTGTAGTATCCACCTGGATGGGGTGTCACCTATGAGACTCGATACCTTGGACGAATATAGATGATCCACTAACCCTGATACTCAACGACATCGCCGTAGTTGTATTCAGTTCCGGGCTCCCAGTATTGAGTCATGCCTGTAAGGATATCAAGGTTACCTCTTGTTTTGATAAGAAAACGGCTTTTTATAACAGAATTCAACCTCGCTGACTGTGCCTTGGGTAATCATATCAAAGAATCCATCAGCCAATAGTCATCTGGGATCGTGGTGCTGCCTCAAGGATGATCAGTAGATATAGACAGATGGTTACGAGGGCTGGTTATCGATGAGATCAGTAGGGGAGTTGAGCTATTCTCGCTTCTCAATAAAGCTTCCAGGACAGCGAGCATAATTTACCGGGATTTTGGGTCCAGCATGTGGGTCTGGGCTGTTGAACAACTCTGGTAACCATATGGTCTAAGACGAATCATTGGCTGGAGTAGAAATACCCTCAATTTTTTTGGCTCTCCGCAAAGATGCAGATAGCTGGCAAGGTCATCACTCCAGCCAGCTAGCCGGCACTTGATATTTGAAGGGATGTGACAGTATCGTGACACACTTTGCCAATTCCGATCGAGTACACCGAGTCGAGTTCTTTGTCGAGTTCTTCCTAGTTCTTTATATCAACACCTGTTATCTTCATTTTTGGACAAGAAAACAATGTTAGGAGCGGCAGCATCTGCAGGAGCATCTAAATTTCAAGCATTCCTGAATCACCCAGCTGGTAGGGCTCACCCGTTTTATTCCTGATTGTTTCGCCTAGTCCGCATCTTGTTTAGGACCCAGGACTGTATTCTTTTGGGCTCCATTGATGAAATGGTGTTTGGTGGGAGCCGGACTTAAGGATATGACTCGTCCTGCAGATAAACTCAGTGTTTCACAAAACCTTGGTGCGCATGGATGGTGGCTCGTTGACAGTCAACTGTTATTCAAACGTCCATAAAATGCAGCTTTGGCTGCTACAGGATTCATCTGGGTTCGATACTCGCTCGTGATTACTCCAGTAAACTACAGTCTGGCTGCTGTAGGCAACACATTTTCCTTTAGAAAGTGCCATGCTGACAATTCCTCTGAAGGTTAACTTCTTTGTTGGAATATCTGGCCTCAGTCAACTAGGACGGATTGCCCAGTACGTTAGGAAATTTATTTCAAGACTGACAACGTGCTGACTGTAGCCAAATATCCAAGTTATCATCGCACAAATCCCGAAGCCAGTAAATCTACTTAATCGACTCAATTTTGGTATGGGTTATACCTGGTATACATTCAAATTATTTGCCGTCTGTGAATGGGATAAAGACAGACCTACATCCCCGTCATCTTGAACGCGACTCAGAATTTTTTCTACTCCTTGTTCGATCTGTTTCATCGGCATAATGACCGTCTCTGCCACCCACTACATTCTTGAGCCCCAGTTGCGACTCTTTGAGTGTACGGCTGGCGACGTCCATTAAATTGCTGAACAATCTTTCGAGGTTCGAATTCTGTGTCACATCCTCATTGAGGTTTGTAGTATCTTGCCATTCTTTATGACGACCAAAGGATTCCCAAGCCTTGGGTCTTCCAGTGGATTTTCGTGAATCTCCCATGTGAATCTCCTGCCTACTACCAACAGTATCCAGCCCTTTTATGATGTCTGACAAGTAGTCAAGGAAGTGTAAGGCAAAGCCAGAAGTCACAATGCCACCAGTCTGAGTGCTACCCAAGCACCATCCAATGGTTGTGGCAAGGGCGCCAAACAGAATCCCCCACTTCGCAAACCAGAGACTAGTGCGGATTAGCCATGATGTCGTCCGATATATGCTCAGTAGTGCAAGGTAGGTAGCGATCAAACTGATTAAGGGGGGTAGGAGTGTTTGTGCATTCCACTCTGCCGGACTTTTGGACAGTAGGGAGATGACAAGACCGAGGAAGGCGGACAAGAGGACAAGGCATTGGGACAAAAATTGGATGACAAAACTATATAAAGGAGGGGGTAGAGCATCCGCAAGGTATGAAAGAAGGGGATTGAGCACGGTGGGGAGGCGGAGGTTGCCTGGATCCATGACTGTTGTGTTGAGGCTGCATAACCTGCCGACTCACGAGACACGATCTATCCACGTGATGGGCATTCGCTTTGTTGGTCATTGGACGATCCTTTTCTGGTCAATCAACTTCCTAATTTAGAACGGTCACAAATAACTTTTGAAACTGGGGTTCATTGTCTCAATCAATCGGAGGACTCCGCTGTCATGGTTGATGTCGCATCATTCAGTTTCATGCTCCACGATACCAATAAACTTCTTAACCGAGAATCAAATCAACATTTGCAAACAACGCTGTTTATAAGTTCCCGTCTATAGCAGCCCTTTAACTCCTCTTCTCTTCTTGCTTCTCCCATCTCATTCCTTCGTTCGCAATCATGACCATCAAGCGCAAATACGAGGTTGAGGTCGATGATGTTCTCCCTGTGAGCCTTTGGTTATTGCCATATATGGCGAGCTCTAATAGCTATCAGTCCAAAAAGCAGCTGAAACTTGTCCCATTCCCATATATTAAGATTGACTCAGATGATGACGCTGCGATGTCTGAGGCAGAGCCTTTGTACCCTGACGTAGCTCATATGCGTCTCCCGTCCAATGTCAGCACAGTGTCGTCAAACGCGTTTAACTCTCCCGTGTTCGAATCGCGTATGCTTCAATCACCGTTCATCTCAGTGGATGTGATCACTTACCTGCGCCACCAGCATCTTATCCTGGTTTTGACATCTATCCGCTGCCGTTCTTGACCGCTGATGGCAGTATGAAACCTAATTCTCACAGCTACTCACATTATGTGGATCAGTCACCGAATCGTCATTCTGGTCTTCTTCAGCCCTCCAGTGGTTTTCGCCACCATGGGTACGTCTATTTTTATGCATGTTCTGTAGAGAGCATTAGTTCTCAAGCTTATATGCGCTTCTGTCTCTTGTCGATGACCATTGACATCTACAGAACTGGCTGCTCACAAATACCGAAACTTCGTGTCGCTTGTGCTTCGGGCCCCAATGGACAACGCACCATGTGGAGTTTCTGCGAACAATGCGGCGCTATATCAATGGTCGACAGCGATTAAAAAACAACGGGATTGAAATTTTTAGGAAATCAAGTCTATCATCCATCCTCTCCATTGCTCTGGTACCACCTGCTCTATCTTATTCGCCTTTATCATTATTCCTATTCCACCTCCATTCTGGACGTATCGATCAACCTATTCAAGAGACCGCACTGAACTAACTGCTTTTGAAGACATCCCGGCTCCTCCCAATTGAAACGTAATATTTTCATATTCTGGCGACACCTTGGTCATCCTCTGCTCCACGAAAGCGTGTTCTCTGTATGTCTTCTCTCTGCTTCATCTGTAGTCAGTCTCGTACTATATCCGTCTGTATGTACAATGCTTGTCAACGAAAATTGAACATCGGTTCTGAACCGTACCAATAATTGAGGGTGCGCCAAGCGAGCATTATGGAATTAGGTATCTAATCTCCACCGATTCAGGCTCCACTCGGTTTCGGGTCGACATAACTTCCACAGTCTTGATGGATATGTATCGTGACCATATTGACAATCATGGTATAGTAATTCTCATATCATGCCTGCTGAAAAGGCAGGAAGCCATATTGTGGTTCTTAGCAGTTACTGTATTAGCCAATTCAATACACCTCCCACCGGTCAATAATGGTCCAACAAGCTCCTCCACAACTTCCTAAGGTGTGTTGGAATTTCTTTCTATGTTTTGGAACAGAGGAATCTAATTAACAAGAATTATCATACGGCCAAACAAAGATGTCTTGTATACAAGTTCTACTTTCCAATAAAGCGTCAGAAATGTCGATTGTATGATAGCTTATATAATATGAATCAAAAGATAAGTCCATATAAGGTTATATGAGAGAATGTATTTTAAGTAGTCTGCCTCAAGCAAGGGGTTGAGGGGGTCATTCAACTAATTCTTTCTTCCCCAGACAACGTATGCAGTCAAACCACTACATATCGGCCTACATGGTTCATATCCACGAATCTCCTATCCTCCTTTCTTGAAGGCTTTCAGTTGTCTTGAGCCATCAGCCACTGAGAACTTGATACATACTCCTGAATTTTTTGTTGCATTAGAATTTTAAGTGTAAGGAGCACATCTTCCAAGACGGAATATTTGTAGTGTATATGTAGTGTCTTATGCACACCAATCTATGGGCTTTTGAATGATTCTCAGGGTTTATAGCTTAGTGGACTGAAAATCCTATGGATCATCAGAGGTTATGGAAAGATACGTTGGGGTTGGGTGAGGGCAATGTCCGCTGCAATGGCATTCAAAATAGTAGTAGAGGGTGCAGTCATAGCCATATTGGGGGTACCTTTCCGATTGTTCATTACAGCGGGGTGCAGATTGTTAGTGCCATGAGCGGTCCGCTATCCATTGCTCTTCTCAAAGTCCTTGTCTCATGTCTTGGTCAGACTACTCAGTCTTTGCAAACCCAACTTTTGATCCTAACGACTATGCCAATGCCATCCTGGCTGGTGAATCATATCCTCCTCAATCTGATGTGAAAGTGGCTCCCAAACACGCGTCCAATTCGACAAAATCTACTTTACAAGACTCAATCGCAAAAGAGGATCTATCTGTCGAGATAGCCAAGTTGACACTTGGTATAGATGATGTATCTAAACAGATCAGAAATTTAGTGGGTCTTCAAAAGCCTCTCATATGCTCTTGTTTCTCAAATTTTTAGGTGACTGCCCATCATGAGGATTTGTTACAGCAAGCTACCAATGCCAATAAACTGGGCGGATCGCTCATCTCTATCCGACAGGGTTTAAAAGACCTGGACCTGTCGGCTGATAAGTGCGGGTCCGGTTATCCATACCTGTAAGATTGATACTCAACACATCGTAGACTGAAGGCCAAGATACATACGCCTTATGAGTCGCTACAAGTACACATTTCGCGACTACATACACTCCATCAGGCATCTGATGTCCTTCGCCGAGCATCACGTTTCGTCGTCTTGGCTCGACGACTTCAGGTTCAGATGAATGAGATGAACGACAAAGTAGACGGAGAGGGCAAATCCACTATTCAAATGGACAGTCAAAGTACGTCCGTGCAAGCACAAAATATGGATGCCGGGGATGAGAAGGAGAGGGCGATTGCAAAGGCAGCTTTAAGCATTGCTGAGCTCGGTTTGTTACATTTGTCGCATCCACATGTCTATCATAATCTGGGAATTCCAGTCTCCCTGCTTGAAGGGTTGCCAGATGAATCTCCGGTACCTCGACCACCAGAAGACTACGATAGTTTGAAAGAACCAGATGATGGAGAAGTCACCCAGGAGGTTTCACTGCGGTCAATAAATGCTATCTCAGCATACGAACCGTTCATCCAGTGCTCTCGCGTAAGGGTGACAAAAGAAATGGAGAATATGGTTGGTGCAGGTTTGAAAACATTGGTGAGCGCAAATTTCTTCGACTAATGTGTGCCTCTGCCCAACGGCCTAGAACCAAACTCTTCTTGCTTCTTCCCTTCAAACAGCATATAATCTTGGGGTGCTCCCGACTCTTGTTCAACGGTTGTTGTCTGATTTGACACACGCGGTTGAAGAATGTATACAAAATGCCTTCGATCTGGCAAGGATATCTAAAGATGCCATCGCCAATGGTATTCTCAACCTCCCACTATCCTGAGATTTATTGAATCGTATCGTAATCAGATTCTGGCGCGCCTCCAAACTCCCTTCTGTCACCTGCGGCTTATCGCTCACGAGTGAGAACTGAGCCAACCAGTGCTACGGTTCCACAATATACTACAGCCCTTTGGGTGCGGTTGGAGTCGATGTTCGAAGAAATGACGAGTTGCTGCACACGGGTATGGCCTATGTTCCATTCTATCTTCATTCGGCTTCTGTTGGCGTTTATCTCAAACCCCCGGAGATTTGCCATCGTGGTTTCGTTCTGATCAAAATTATGTGTTCTAAATCAGTATCTTTTAGGTGTATACTCTTGAGAGGGTCCTCAAGATGAAGAAAGACACCACTACTCAGACATTATTCCTGGATGAGGCAATGAAAGTAAGATACACCGACTGGTGTCAGGCTGTCCCTGTCATCTTTGGGTCCCTGTGAATGCTGCGGTAATTCATCTCATGTGCTGATAGTTTCCTATCACTCTAGTTATTGGAAAACAAACCAAGTACAATATTTTGGGCCTCCCTATCACGATATTTGGAAAGAAGTGTTCGTGACAATCTCAAAGGTATGGTTGGATGTTCATAATGTGGTGATATCCCCTTCATCCTAGCTTATCCAGGCTCAACCTTCCTTCAAAACACTCTTGGCAGTGGTTACCCTAGGTTACTACGCCTATTTCATGAATTTTTTGCAAAAATTGGTGTGCATACAGACACGGTTTATATCAGTACTTTTCAGAGGTATTTGTTTTGTACCTGTGTTCTGAGTCTTACTAATGATATCTGTCTTTGGGTGTGACCAGCCCTGAAACGATCGTGATTTTGCGATCTATATCTAACATAGAGTCCTTGTATCTGTCACGGTCATCTAACAAGTTGAATGAGGTGGTCGGACAAGCCTTTTCTGGGGGTATCAGGGCACCACCTGGATCCTCTGAGGGGACTAATATTGCACGTATAGTTTCCAATGAACTAGATGCGGCTCGGTTTGATCCTCTGCTTGTAAAAGCCATCGCAAAAGTAGCCTCGTCTAGTGTTGATATGATGCTATCAAGAGCAGAGAGTTTGGTGAGCTTATACAGCTCCCGATACAGGAGGTTGATGCTAGTTGACTTCATAGGCGACTAGAGATAGGACAGCATTCATTTTTATCGGACCAATAGCGACACCACAACAGATCAGTAATGGGCAGCTTGCGAGTTTCCTGTATCATTCCTGGCTGAAACTGTCAAGATTGGGTGACGAGTATTCTGATTCAGTATATGGGATTTTGCAACCGAGTATTCAGGTCAGGATAGGGAAGATTCAGAAACGAATGATAGTCTGATACTATTTCTATTTTTTTTCTCAGAATCTCTATCAAGCATATGAACGATTGACAGATCCCATGTTAAATGCTATTTGCCGAGATCTGGGGATCATCATCGCTAGTATGCATCGGCTTGATTTTGCAAAGACAATGGACCCTCTGGCGGGTATGGGTTGTTCGAGCCTGTACACCAAGGAATTGACAGAAAAGCTGGGCTTCTTCAAGTCTCAGATCCTTGGCAAGTACGATGTCAGTGACATCAACAAAGTCTGGTGTGTACGTGTTGAGTCTATGTAATCTGATATTGACACTCTTACAAACCTAGGATGACTTTCATAGTGAAGTATGTCATCAAGACCTTCCTCCTTCATGCATCCATTGTGAAGCCTCTGGGAGAAAGCGGGAAGCTTCAGCTCACTAGTGATATGACGGATGTAGAGTTTGCGCTGAATGCCTTCATTGTGGATGCTCTGCACATCAAGAACGCAGGTGGTCTAGAAACCATTGGGAGTGAGTACAAATCGTTGCGTGCAATGCGGTATGTGCCTCTTCCAGAACATTGATCCGGTTTAATGATTCGAGTCTACAGACCGCTTCTGTTCCTGGAGAATAACCAGTTGACATCCTCCAAGTACACAGCAGGATTGCCCGTACTCATTGTACTGCACCATATCCTCGTAAGATCTCCGATCTCTCTTCCTCACAAATTACACGGGTGGCAAGAGGCCGAGTACGTCCAGTGGATTGACAAGCATTCGGAGACGGAGGTCTTTAATCTGGTTGACATGGGGATATCACATTGGGAAAAAGTGGCAGGAGCTGAGGGAAAGTATACGGCCGAAGCTGCAGAGTACGTGCAGCTAGCTCGTGCAGTACTGCAAGCACGATAGGGGGTGATTACATAAGTGTTGATGGCAGAGATTTGTGTACCGAGTCATGAACCAAGTTAACCGAACTCTGCTCTAATGTCTATCCTTGCTAGTGGTATTCGTCAGGCCTCCCGTACATACTCAATACGTGCTTTTTCCAAGACTTCCTGTGTGTTCCAGGAAAATGGCGCGATAAAACCACCCCAACCACCCAAGCCGATTGATGATTCGACTTCTGCACTCGACTACAAACGATCACATAGGATACGGCCACCTCCATTACCCACAATGGATCTTCTAAGAACACGTAGTGCCGAGGAAGCTGTCACCAACATTCTTTACAATACCCCACCACCAAGTTTACAGCCTTTCAAAAAGTAAGCGTCACCAATATACGTGTAACTGCATCATTAATTTCCAAAAAAAAACCTAGACACATTCTAAACTGCCTAGTCCAGAACGAACCTGGCGTCCTCTCGCGCGTGTCGGGTATCCTCGCAGGAAGAGGTTTCAATATCGACTCCCTTGTCGTCTGTCGCACCGAAATTCGAGATCTCTCCCGTATGTGTATCGTTTTGAGTGGACAGGACGGTGTTGTAGAACAAGCCAGACGGCAACTCGAAGATCTCGTGCGTTGATCTGCATCTTCGAACAAATCCAGCTCGATATAAAAGCTAATTTGTGTGTGTGTCTGTTATATAGGTCCCTGTATGGGCTGTCTTGGATTACACCGAGACGAACATGATACAACGTGAACTTGTGCTTGTCAAAGTATCCATTCTCGGCCCGGAATACTTGGAAGAACAACTTGTCGGTGGTCCTTCTCACGACCCTCGTAAAGCCGAAGCATCCAAACTTGAGCGTGAAGCCGCTCTCGTCGACTCCTCTTCTGCTCCTGGCAATCAACCTGTAACGACAACGACGGGGGCGGCGGAGGTGACAAAGGTCCATCAAGAACAACCATTACCCGCCATCACACCCTCCGAAGCTCTCCGCCTCAAACACCAACATCTCCAATCGGTGTCGTTTCTTTCCAAAGAGTTTGGAGCCAAAGTCGTGGATATCGCTGAAAATAGCGTGATTGTAGAGTTGACCGCCAAGACGCCGAGAGTGGAGGCTTTCTTGAGTTTGTTGAAACCGTTTGGAATTCTTGAATCGGCTCGGACAGGTAAAGATATGTTTCCAAAATGCATGAGTCAGGTTCACGATCTTTCCTTTAGGTTTAATGGCGATGCCCAGAACACCTATTGTCAGGATGGAGGAGGAAGAAGAAGCGTCATATGACCAAGGAGGCGCTGTAGATGCCAGTTTGCTTCCTCCTGGTTGATCTTGTGAAAACAATCTCTGTTTAGAAATTTATATTGTCTGGATGTGGAAACATTGCGTCTAATAGGATAAACAAATAGTGCTACCATAAGGACGCTCATGTACTAAGATTACAAAATTTTGAAATCGAGCATCTGATAAAAACCAATTAAAAGCCCCAAAACAAGGAAAAATAAAATTATAAGAGGATCGATGAACACCATTAACGAGAAGATAGCTGGAGTAATATGTATGTAACGATCATAGTAAAGTCCGCGTCTGGGATGGTATACACTCGTGTGATACCATGGCCTCGTTGAGCTTGTCGAGCCATTGTTGAGATAGTTCGGGTGTCTGTGCAGCGAAATTATATATTTTTGTAGCCTGAAGAGGATTAGAAACAAACATGTAAAGAAGTATCAAGTTGTACCGACCGTCAGAACCACAAACTCCTTTTCTCCCTTCCGTTGAACAGAAGCAATGGTACCCTTGAATTCTTTCTCTTTCGATTTCCATGAGGCCTTCAGCGAGAGCTCGAACTTGACAGACAAACCCTTCTGTCGTTCCTTTAAGCAAAGCAGACGCTTGCTAGTGAGAACAAGTTGGCGGGACTTGGTCTTGCCTTGCGAGACAAGAGAAATCAACTTGCTTGTTCGCCGTCGCATAGTATACTCCTCAACAGGTGAGTGAAAGACGATAGATTCTCCGGGAGGTAGCTTGAAATTCTTTGCTCTAAGGAGAGGAATGAGAAACAGAGACGCCTGGCATGTTGGTTCAAGACTCACAAATCCAATTCAGGGGGTAGTCCATGGCCTTGTTTTGGAGACAGTGCAGAATTTCTTCCCCTCTCATCTTCTTGCGGATCTTGAGTCGATGATACAGGTTGTGTCGTTGTCTGTGAGAGCGACACTCTCGACACAGGCGAGGTTGCGGGGGGGACGGCAATAACATTACGACCTTCTGAAGACGATGTCTCGGTGGCAGGTGAATGATCCACAGCGGATGGGCTTTCCTTTCCAGTGCGTTCCCTGGCTAATTGCTGTTTAATTTCCTGTACACCTTGTATTGTCGATCCTGTACTCCTTCGCGATTGGAAACTCGGAGGAATGTCAGTGGGCCCTAGAAGCTCATTGTCTCGGATTTGCGCTATCAAATGGCCGTTGACAGGAAGTGGGCACTCGGGGCCTTCTGTGTCCGACGCCCAAGCCATTTCGTCCTCAGCCATGATACCATCCCAAGCGGCTTCAACATCATCCCAGATTGTTGAATCGCTACTCGGTGGAGGAAGATGCTCCTTCTTGAACAAACCAGCTTCGAGCGGTGGCACCGGATCAGTCCATAATTTTTCCCAATTGATAGGCTTGAAGAATGGATGGTGTTTCAACGCGTCAATGTCGTTTTCGGAGCCCGGACTTCCGACGCCAAGGCGTTCGGTTGGTTCGCGTACCTGGAGAATTGGAGCACCACCATGGGTTTGTAGAGAAGTAGACATACAAGTAACCTTTGTATGAGATCCTTTGCCTCTTCATCGAATTCCTCTGGAAAACTGTACTCGAGTTTCTTGATTTTTTGCCAGGTCAAAAAGTCAGACAAACCCTGGAAAGCAAAACGACCGGCGATAAACTGATAGATGATGCAACCTAGTGCCCAAAAGTCTGAACTAAGTGAGAATCAGGACAGGAGATTGCTGCTAGGAGTAGAATGACAGGCCTCTTGCTTGTTTCTTTGGCTTCGAGAAGCTCAGGAGCAATGTATTGTGCGGTTCCCACCCATGTCTGTGCTCTGTCAACTAGAAGCTCGATGAGCATTGTGAGAGGGGGAGCAATGTCAAGAGAGCGGACCTCCCGCTTCAAGGACCTTGCCGGTACCAAAGTCGCAGATTTTTGTGCGGTTGTTATCATCTAGCAAGATATTTTCGGGCTTGAGATCACTGTCCGAGCCAAGAGTTACGTTGGCAGATGGAGGGAGAGGGATGGGAATTACCGATGAATGACGCCTTTGGTGTGCATATAGTCAATGGTGTCGACCAACTGAGCGGCATAGTAGCGGGCACACGGGAGAGAAAGGGAGCCGAGCCTGTTGAGGATGGTCTTCATCTCGCCATTTCTGGCAAAGTCGAGAACGAAATCTGACAGCAAAATCAAGCAGGGAGTTAGAGGATGGCGGGAAAACGTACAGAGGCGCCATTCGTCCTGGAAGGTTGAGTGGAGACGTACGACGCCAGGATGGCCAGTTCCGAGAGCGGCGAGAGCGTTGCGCTCAGCAATGGCGGTGTGCATCTTGTTGTTGCGGACGAGATGGGACTTTTCGAGAATCTTTATTGCATAGGGTTGACCGGTGATGATATGGGTTGCCTTTTGGACCTGGAGAAGGAGTTAGTCAGTGTTAAGTGTGTCGCAGAGAGACGGACGGTCGAGTAGGAGCCCTCGCCGAGGGTTGGACCAAACCTGAAGTCGTCGATGGAGGACATGGAGAGCCTCGGGCGGGACTTTGAGCGAGTGGTGGGGATGATTGGGCGCTGAGCAGAGTAGTTGCGTCTGGGTCTGTGCGGGAGGACGGGGGAGTCGTCGGAGTCGTCGGTGGAGACGACGGGCGCATTTCGACTGAGGTCAGCGAGCGAAACGCTGACCGACTCTGACATGCCGAACAAGAAAAAGATTTAAAATCCCACGCACATGAAAATACCAAAAAGAAAAAAAAACTCCAAAAGAGATGAATATTATATTACTACTACACAAGCATACTCTCAAAGCAAGCACAGCTAGGCAACTGACAGATTTGCAAATATCGCACAGTAGAAAGCAGTTGCAGTTCATTGCGGTCGTGTCTTCGTCTCCCACTGCCCGCCAACTCGACGTATCCACGAGTTCCCGGCTCCTGCAGGTGGCACATACCGTTCCTCATGCGCTATCAAGCGCTCCTCAATAAACATAGACGGAGCGTTTAAATCAAAAAAATCGTCTGGATTGCACCCCACGTTCAACCCAGACCCTTCATACCCGTCTTCATACACAACACTAGCACCAGCATCGCCGTACGAATGTGGTATCACATTCTCCTCAACGGCCGCTGTCGGCAGGTCGTCCACTCTGAGTGAAGCCAACACGACTCCTAACCCGGACTCGTCACTGCACGTCTCAGAAAACGCACCATTCAGATCTACCGTCCCACCTGGATCAGTCAAGAGCCAACCAGGGTTGACAGTACCCATGCACGACCCAAACGCGGAGAGTAAGGGGTCATACTTCCCACAAAAACATTCGTCAAATGAACAGGCTCGAGGCCAAAACACAGACTCTCCTATCAATCTTATATCAGAACACACCACTAGAGGATCAGACAAACAACCAACATGGGACGTAGCTTCAGTCGCCATGTACTGTCCTTGTGAAGGCTCGAATTGCTGTTGCTGTTGTTGCTGTTGTTGTTGATGGAAATTCATGTCTTCCCACAAGCTGGACGACGTCGGAGCAGGAATAAACGTTTCATGGTTTTCAACAGCAAAAGCCGAAGCATTGCCCCACTCTTGTCCACTAGCAAACGCAGGAGAATTAAACGCTGGGAACAGCGGTGTGCTTACAACCGGGGTCGAAATGGTCGACGAAGGCGTTACAGGCGTCATACTCTTCGATTGACTCACTGAGGGAAAATTAACATCCATCGCATTCGGCGGGCTTTGCACCTCGTCCGTATAGGTCGAAGGAGCCGGTGATGGGGTGGGATCACTTGGAGATCCCGCCGCTGACACAGGTGGCGTTGGTCCTGTAGGCTCAAACGAGGCCGTCACAGAGTGAGGAAGGGATGAAATAGATCCATGTGCAAATTCAGAAAGATTCATAGGTATTGTAGCTGATGTATAGTACTGTGGAACCGGCGCTGGAGCAGGAGCAGCAGCAGGAGGATCAACAGGAGGAGGAGATGAGAGATCGTCCTTTCCGCCGGTGCGCCAATCGTTGATCTCGTTCCAGCTTCTTCTGAGCATGCTTCTCCTCTTTGGTCAACGGTTTATACCGATAATTAGGATACTTCAAAGCATGTTCAATCTTAGCTGCTTCAGCGCGTTTCTCGTATTCCTGACGCGTCTCATCCGGCTCCTTCGCCCACATGGCAGAGATAATCTTCGACACTTCACCTTGAGCTCGTCGCTGGTCCCCAGGTGGGAGGGGCGGAAGCTCACGAACCTTGTCCGAACGGTAGAGAATCCACGCATTGGGCGGTCTCGGCACTTTGGCAGGTCGATGGGCTGCCGATCGACCCGAGCGTGATGGTCCTGAGCGGCCAGCACCTGCCATGGTCGTAGAATTGTAATCAAAGACTGAAATTTGAAGTGATGGTAGAAGTGTGGAGAATCCAAGTGCGTGAAATTCGTTGAAGGGTTATTTCTACTTTTGATACCACACGTGTACGTTGAATGTACGTTAAATGTATATTACCTCTTACGCAGCTCGCTGAAATTTTCGTATAGCTTCCAACGGAGCGCTCAGGGCGGTGGCTACTCAGTTTCAAGGTCTTTCGGGACTCAAAACTTGTGGAAAAAAAAAGGCTACGAATCTACACACACATAATTGGCTTCAGGCAGATACTATTATACAACTATATGTTGAGCAGAAATGAACCCAGTCGACGCCGACAAGTACCGAGAGATATACATGCGAGTATCGAATACTGATCTGTCCGATTTTTTTCGAGATATAAGGAAAGAAAGCATAGAAAGGAAAACTTGATGAGCGCAATAACTATAACGTTCCCGGCCCAGGCCATAATTTTCCTGATGCAAACCATGTCAGTGCTTTTCAAGAACCACGCAAAGACGACAACCTTAGTAGCCTCCACCTCCACCTCCACTGTATCCTCCGCTGTATCCTCCTCCACCATATCCTCCTTGCTGATAACCACCACCATATCCTCCTTGCTGGTAGCCACCACCACCACCACCGCTACTGTACCCTCCTCCTCCACCTCCACTGTACCCTCCACCATATCCTCCACCACCTCCGCCTCCCGCTATGCGCGGATAAGCCGAATACAGACAACACACACAACACCAGACTTACAGGCACGAGCATTGGCCACGTTAACCTTGATCATTCGACCATCTAACTCTTTCTCATTCATACCGTTTATAGCTGCATCAGCTTCCTGTGAACTGCCATATGTCACGAATCCGAATCCACGAGAACGGCCCGTATCACGATCTCGCATAACGATACACTAAACACAAATCAGTTCAAACCAGAAACTTAGTGGGACGCATAATCAAATGTGCGTCCACAAAAAAACATGAAAGAGCGCACATCCAGAACTTGGCCATACGGTGAAAACGCCTGGAAAATCAAAACAATCAAGTTAAAGAGTCTGCAACCTCCCCTAAAAGACACTAATGTGCTCAAGCTGTGAGACTAGCCTCTCGTAAGGTATCATCCGTTGAACTCCAACTCAAATTTCTACACAGCGTCGTAAACGATACATTAGTACCTCACTCCCCCCGCTCAGGAGAAGCGATAGCAATAACCGGCACAAACACGCAGACTGACCCAATATATATCTTAGCAGACATGGAGGTAAGCCTTTACAATTGTAACTTGAAAGCACGAGTCTTCAAAAACACGAAGCCGAACCACCAGATGGGTGTAAAGGAAGGGGTTCCGGTAGCGCCTAAATTTTTTGTTCATCTTATATATCACCAGCTCTGGAATTCATACTCCGCGAGTTACCTCAGCCGCACTAACCCCGAAATCAACATCCAATTCTGTCCAACTTGAACTTCTCAACGGAATGTTCTTACATTCTTTCCATAATCAACAAGTCACCCTCCAACTAGTTGAATTCCAGAAGCACGGCAGATGCCACAAGAAGACTCCATGTGATCTTCGGAGTTGAATCGAGTGCCCACGAGTGCGATTGGCGCTGATGAACCAAGTGATTATGACAGTTACGGCAACAAAAAGCAACAACAGCACGAGGAGATAGAACGAAAACGAAGAGTATCAAAATATACTAGTGTAAAACGGTAGGTCAAAGGAGTCATGAATATCGTGAAAAGCGTTAGGCAGACATAATATCATTCAAGTCATTTAAGATGTACTCTTCCGGGTCTTGTCCTTCTTATCCTTCTTCTTCTTCCCTTTGTCATCTGTTTTCAAGCTTCCCGTAGCACTGTCCGTGTCCCGACCGCTTTCATCAACAGAGACCCTGGGAGAGTCACGCTTAAGACCAGAAATGCTAGGGATCATTGAAGAACTCTGTCGTTTGGCAGATATGGAAATCCGACGGGCTAGACGCTGGAAGTTTTGAGACGAGATGCGCTTGCGCTTCGGCTCAGAGTCGGTATCTGGAGTGTCAGTACGTGAAGGGTTAACGTCGGAACCGAAGGTAACGGCCGGAGTAGGTCTGATCTCGCTACCCTGAGGCTCAGATGGCTCAGATGGTTCTGGAGAGGGAAAGACGAGTTGTTGAGGAGCATCTTCGACGGCAGCTACCTTTGACATTGATTGGGGCTCGGCACCTCTTCCCTCTTCCATGTCATCTTGAACATGGCTTGTAGGAAAGGCGACCGTGTTGGAAGGAGGATCTGATAAAATCTCCTTATGTTCGGAGACGGAGAGATTAGGTGTTGATGGTTGCTCGGGAGTAGAAACAACATAACCCTCATTGGGAGGGACAATAAGATCCTCTGGAGTGGCCCGTTCGTCAACATCCACTTGCTCATGCTCGACGACAACAGGGATGTTCTTATCAATACTATCAGCAACCAAGGAAATTGCTGGATCCTCCGTTGCGGAGACTTGGTCGGCCCACATAGAGGCGAAGACACCATCTAAAGCCAAAAGTTCCTTTAAGTTGCCCTGTTCAATAATTTGACCATCTTTCAAGACCAAGATGCTGCGAAGCTATGTCAGACAAATGGTTACGCATTATGCTTTAATTCAATGCTTACAGGTCAGCAGAGGCGATAGTCTTCTTAATTTCAGTGCAAATTCAATAGCACATCAAAATGAATAACCTACCGATAGCCGATGTGCGATCGAAAGTGAGGAACGACCTTGAACTAGATTCTGGAGGGCCTTTTGAATGTCCTTCTCTGTCGAAGTATCCAAAGCACTGCATGATGGCGTGAACATCTGATTCCTTTCTAATCATAAGGCATTTACCTCGTAGCTTCATCCAACAAAAGGATAGGAGGGTTTTTCAGTAGAGTTCTCGCGATCGCTACACGCTGTTTCTCGCCCCCACTCAAACGAACTCCACGTTCGCCAACTTTGGTATTGTAGCCTGGTCAATCATGATGAATCAGAGAAACGGCACATACATCACACACACACACACACACACGCACGCACCATCAGGGAAAGACATGACACGATCATGCATTTGAGCGGATTTAGTAGCCTCCTCGATTTCCTCAGGTGTTGAGCCAAATTTCCCATATCTGAAAGAGAAACTGTGAAAAACAACAGACTGGGTGGAACAACACCAACACACCCAATGTTATAAGCTATAGTGGAATTGAAGAGAACAGAATCTTGTGGGACAACGCCAATCGCACGACGAAGACTTTTCTGAGTGACGTCCCTGAACATTTATAAGCATTGGATGATTGGCAGGTAAGAGTTTCATACCTGATATCCTGGCCGTCAATGAGGATGCGTCCTTCACCCTCACCCAAATCATAGAATCGATACAACAGCCGAAGGATCGTTGACTTCCCCGCTCCAGACTCTCCCACTAAAGCGACTGAAGACCCCTTTGGAACTTTGAACGATACACCATGGAGAGCTGTAGTACGGCGATCATAAGAGAAGCTGACATTTTCTACCAAACATTATAACAACAGTACTTTTAAGCTTATATCAACACACACCAAATTCAATTTCGCCGTCGGAGACAAGAAGGTCAGGAGCATTTGGTTTATCGTCGACTTCTGTGGATTCGTTCAACAATGCGAGTAGACGTTCAGTATCCACCAACGATTGATTGACAGATCGATAGATGTACCCCAATTGATTCAGGGGTCCATAGAGCTTCAAAAGATCAATGTCTGAATGATCAGAAAATGAAAACACCATCACCTGCGTCAGATATGTGATGAACAAGACAAAATCTCGTGACCCATTATCTGGCCGTTGCATACTACGAGCGGCGACTATGAGAGACCCAATAAGGAGGCCAAGAGTGATTATGAAGCTTTGGACGAGATTCAACAAATTGAGTGAGACTAAAAGAGAGATAATTAAAAAGGGATTTCACAAAGTCCAATTGAATTACGCACTGATGACCTTATATTCGAGTCCCTGATATTCGCGAATGGCATCTCGATATCTGTCGCCCTCGTGCTCTTCACCACTGAAATATTTGACCGTCTCATAGTTGAGGAGGCAATCGGTGTGAATGCCACGCGTGACCTGAACTTGATGAGACTTTGGCGCATGTAATGACGAAGGACCTACCACATCACGTTCATTCATCTGACGCCTAACACGAGTTCTATATTTGGTTAGGGCGACGCTGGCAACAACTAAAACCAAACCAAATAAGTAGATAAGATATTCATGAGAGTAGATGGTCGCTGACCATAAGCAAACATCACAAGAAAGACCACCATTGCTAGTTGCCAATCGAAAATAATACAAAAAAGAACCAGAGCAACAATGATGTCAACAAACGTTGGAATGATGTTAAAGAGAATTAACTGGAAAAGATATGAGTAACCCTCCACCGAAACATGAACTCGTACATACTTCGAAAGTGTGATTGATAGCAGCGCCACGGTCCAATACTCGCAAAACTTCTCCAGTCTTTCGTTGAGTATGCCAGGAGAACGACAAATTCAATATGTGATCAAATGAGAGTTGGGACATCTCTGTGGAGCTCATGGGTAAAAGGCGTCAAAGAACAGGTATAACATACCCCTATCCGAGTACTGCATAACAGGCGCCCAAAGAGACTACACACCATCAAATTGGGCATGAGCAAGCAAAAACCAGACCGGACTCACATCCCGAATGGCAGCCAACCCACCGCTGCCTTGCAAAAATCGCAAACCGACGTAGCCAAACAGACATCCCCATACAGACCATGATGAGCGTCCCTCGAGGATATCCACCAGTTTTGCAAGGATGAACGGAACACCAACGTTCACAACACGCTCTACCAGGAGAACGAGAACACAGGTTGTCTCAAGAGAGATGAGCAAAGACGGAATATAGACAATGTAGTATGACTTACCGCCAAGAACTGCAGATGCCTGCTCTTAGATGGCCAGAGGTATGGTGTTATCCGCTTTAAGCGGCACCAAATCTCAGACCAACCTGGCTCGAGAGATATTTCATGTTTAGCCTCAAGCTGTTGCATGTTAAAGACCTAGAGGATCAAAGGTCATCAAAAAAGACCTACTTTATCAAACCCAATGGATGGAGTGGGTGTAGTCGCCCTGGTGGCAGGAGTAGAAGAATGAAGATTGGAACGAGGGTCGCGAAACGTTCCATATTTGTTGGCCTTTGGAAACACAATTGGAGAACTAGTGTTTGACAGATGTCTGCTCGTATCGGAAGGTAAGAGGAAAGTGCTGTCTGTAGCCTGTAAAATATTATTATCTTCTGTTCCAACGGATGTATAAACAACACGCGGGGACGACAAAGCGGCGAGCAAAAGGGTCAAGAGCAAAACACGGAAGGCCGGGAAGGCAAAATGAAGTAACTCCTGTAGTGGAATTGATGAATCAGGTGTATGGGGAATGCCTAGGACGCGATTAACCAAGATACGTTAGGTGATTGCATAATGAATTACCGTCGCGTTCATCCCGGATCTTGAGACCAATCAGCACAACCAAACTCGCATCCAACAGCAATGCCAACGTCACTGCAACCTTGATTCGACGCAGAGTCCATACTTTGGCACCACTAACATCCTTCCAAGCACCTAGTGCAGCTAGTCCGGCAAAGGCGGCAACACCAATGACGGTGTTGATTTCAATCCCGGTATGTCGGGGCCATACTTTGTCAAGAATGGTGGATACCACAAACGTTATCCCATCAAGGAAATACGAAATGGAAACGAGGGATAACAAAGAGAGGATGGAAGCCCTGCGAGGTATAAAGTTTGCAATAACGACCGAGGTGATGACTGAAGGAGACCTGGCAGGCTGGGGCTGCTGGAACAGTAAGGATATGGTCGCGACCAAGGCAAGAAAGGGGGAGAGGACCCTCAGGATGAACGAAGAGTCAACGATACCCCGAGGGATGACGAGGTCGATCGTCGTCACCATGGCAGAGAGACTGATGGGCCTCTGAGATGGAGGAGAGAACCAAGAGTTGTCCGAGAGTTGTCCGCAAAACTTTGCTTTAGTTGAGTGTCACGTGGAACGATTCGGCTGTCAAAGAAGCGATAACCCATCTTTGGCTTCGCCTGGCCAGATGACGTTTCTCTATCCTCATGTTCATCAAAACGCGTGTTTTCCATGAGCTAGCCAGTCCCCCTTTCCTTGGCCCTTTGTATTCGCGAAGGTACAGATAGGGTTCATTCATACAAGCCGGAACAACCTACACGAGGTTCAGATGCCACTAAACCTGAAAGAATCCCCGTTGGTGTATTACTTTAAGATAATGGAATTGCGAGATCCCCATCACAAGGTGCCCTTGAATGTGGTATTGAACCTCTCAGCTCTCGCTTTGTTAGTGTCGACGGCCTGTTCCGTTCATTCTTATTATGTCGTACACTAGCGACAGGCATCAAATGATGATGTCTGCATGAATAATTATAGCAGCTGTGTAGCTTGTGGGTATTGTTCAAAACAACATGGCTTGTTTTCAATATATATTGTATATATTCAAATAATCCAGATCAGAGAAGTGATATTTTTGAAATCAATCTTGCCATCATCTGTCATGTATAGGCAAAGGGCTGTGATCACAGTCATTGTGGAATATGACTAAAAATACTCCTCGAACTTCCTCCGATTGACACATATCAACCTCATGATTGCCTTGACCCTTCCAGCCGTCAGTTGCCTGAATAGTTGGTATATTACCACCGCCCCTCAGAGAAGATGATACAAAGGAGCTATGGAAAAAAACTCAATAGATGCCACCATATTTCCAAGTCATGTTTTCTACCTTCTGATTCACCCTCCCCTGCATTTCACAACCCTGTCTATCGTTTCAACCATGTTACCCATTGTAAACTTGTCTCTGAATCGTCTGTTCACCCAAGATGACATGGTAAAAGCTATATATAGAATTCCCAAACGTCTTCTTTTTAAAAAAATCAGCAATTTATTACATGATGCTCAGTCATTCCAAAGGTCTTCCAATTGGTCTTCCAATTATTTATTTTATTTATTCTATCCTCTTCTATTCTCTAATCTTCTCCTAAATTTTATAGCTAATTAGAATCTCCTTTCAGGATAAAAGTTCCCTAGTTAGTCCTATAATAGCTTAGTCAAACCTTGAGCTAAATCACTAGGAAGATTGTTTTAACCTTGGTTGGGTCTACCATTGCTCCAATTTGTGAGGACACATAGTGACAATAGTCTAGTCTCAGGTACAGAAAGCACCATTTCTCTTGATGACTCAGTTAGAAGCACAGAGGTTTACAATGGAAGCAACACATGCATTCAAGGACACACTAAGATTTCATCACTGAGGGTTCAAACTAGAGAATGGCCATGATCAAACTCACATCCGGTGCTTAGACGCACATAGGCACAACTCTTACGCTGCAAGACCATCCTCGACATTCGACAGCTGCTCTCGAACACTGTCAATGCGTCGACCTTGCACACCAATATCTCCCCTATCATGCAGCTGCATAATTCTCCTTGCCGACTGAACATAATCGTAAGAGTTCTCTAGAGACGCCTCGGTCGTCTTGTTTTCGCTGGATTGCTGCGTTTTCTCGACTGATGTGCTTAGGCCTAGCACGTCTAAATTAATGTCTAGCGCCATCAATAACGCAAGATCGTGTGAAGTATCGGCCAACGACAAAGCTTTCTGGTCCTTTGATTTAGACATATGCACGCTTTGATATCATAACGAGAGCAAAAGACTCATACTCGCATTGTCAAGTAATTACCTAATCATCATGATCATCTTTGTAGCATGCAGTTCCAATAAGTGTTCAGCAAGATGCCTGCAAATCATCTGCCTCGTAGTACTATATTTTGAATCAGATATTCACATTACACAGAAATTGTCGGATCAATTTGCATTTTGATATCACATTACTCCAACTGCCGAATGTGTGATTACTGATAATCGTCACTACCATACCGCGCACAAGGGAATGGCAATTATCCAGATATCTGGGCCTTGATCAAGCTGAAAAGGGAGATGTCCCTGCAATTTTGAACAGATCCAGAAGGTCCTCGGACTCGGCATGATCGATATTTGCATCATGACTGTCTGTATCACTATCACCACCACTCCAATCCATTTCTTCCACGGAAGCACTTCCGTCATCGGCAAGATCATCTTGTATCGCCTTCTGGTGTTCAATGCGAAGGCTCGTACGGCTGGACAAAGCATTGCTCAGAATAGAGGTGAAGGGTACTGGTTTTTCACAGGTATTGGCAGTATTCCCAAATGACTCATCCGATCCACCTTCACCTGGACTCCGCGTCAAGAAGCATATGAAGTTATCTTTACCAGCAGAGTTTCCAGTCGCGCTGGTCACAGAGCAACGAAAGGATTTGGACAGAACAGGCTTGTGGGGCAGTGGGTGGGATATCCTCCTGCGTTTTGGTGTTGCCGGAAGATTACTCTGGACTTGTGCATTCCTTTGGGACCAGCACCCAACAAAAGGTTCCCAACACCAGTCACTCATGGCATCAAGGTTTTGGTCACTCATTTCAGATGCTTCGCCTGTAGATAATGATCCATTGTGATGTGATGTGACCAATTTCTTCTTGGCCTCATCCATGTGATCAGCCAACCATGGTTTGAAGTCTCCAACAGAATCCCTCCCAGTTCCACCGATGTGTAGTTGTTCTATTTCCTCTTCTTCGATGTGAGAAGATATGTAAGCCAAGAATGATGCAAGGAGCCAGGGAAGATTATGACTCTCGAAGATTGACGATAACACGACGAGAATATCTCGACACTCACTAAGAGATTTCGTGCGGAGTAGGTGACTGCATAAAGGGGCAAATGTCGAAAGTGAGGGACGGTACTGTTGCACTTGGATATGTAGATAATCGTCTGAGCTTGGTGGGCGAGATCCACTGGCAAGCCAGAGACTATAAAGACAAACAACAGCACTACTATGGACAGGCATCAATAAGTTGCCACCGCAACCCTCTGCCTCCGTTTGGTACGAACAGGAACGATGATGTTCGATAATGGTGTCGAGCAATCCTTGGTTCTGGATGGATAACAATCCTTCAAATACTGAAGGCGTGCATATTTCAACACAGAAGTATAACCAGTCTCGGAGTTGTTGATCTAAACCATCTGTAGTTTTGGACCCGCTTCTGTGCGTGGAGATGGCCTCAGAGAGGCCAGCTGTGATGATAATGGATAGGGCAGCATGATCGTATCGGACAAATTTACGGACGAGGCGCCTGGTCGCCTTGGTGGTCCACACATTGTCTGAAGATGCTCTCCGGAGAGCTGAAGTCACCAATCGAACAAAGGTAGATGAGGGAAATCGCGTGGTCCAGCTGGAGTATAAACCCACAAGGAATCTCCTATGATTGGAAATGCGCGGAGAACTAGTCGACGATGTTTCAAAGGCATAATCTAGAATTGCATCAAGGAGTGCCTCAGACTCATGGTAGAGTCCATGATCCAATGTGACATTGAACAGGGCAAGGTATAAAGTGCCATTTTCAGGACAGGTCTCCAGTATTATGTGCAATGCATGCATCATTAGCGTTCGACTACAAAGGACACGGTGAGATAAATCTAAAACATGTGGATGATCTAAGCACTGACAAACGATATCTCGAGGGGATTTCTCCATACAATATTTCTACTGTGTCAGGGGTATCACTTGTTGCAAACAAAGCTTCCTCGCGAGGTATCTGAGCGCCAAGTATAACGGAGCATAGATCAGCTAGGGATGGCATAGAACCGATAGCTGAGTTTTCCTTGGACAAGAGGTCGTGAAAACAGTCGCGGATGGCATAGACTCTCTTTGAGAGCTCAAAAGTTTGAACGGTATCTCGGTTGAAATGGATTCGAAAGCCGATTTTGGAAGGATTCTCCAATGGCAAAAGTCCCTGGTCTTCTCCCAGATGTTGTCCTCGAAAGGGAAAATCCGCTGGATGTTCCTTTATGTAAGATGAGAGGGCAGAGCATTTAGTCTTGAGAGGGCGTAGGAGACGCATGATACGCGATACTGTCCATTCTGCAGAGATACCATGATGAATGGTCATATGTCTTGTTCAATAATTGACCGAAGAATGTGAGAGCGACATGTTCAGACACAAGATGGATTTGAGTTGAGTAGGACATTGAGGTCCACGTGACCGGATGGGAGTAACGAATGAATCCAAAGTCTTCAACTCGGGTGTAGTCAGTAGTGTACCGCTCTGTAGCTCATTCACCACCAGTCTGCTTGTTGCAGGCTGTAAACACAGAGCGCTCTTACCAAGGTCAGGGCATCTAACATTGGAACAGTAAACAAATTAAAACTCTTGAGCTTGAATGCTGATAGCCATCACAGCAACTGTTAATGAGTGGCGTGTACCAGATAGGGAATCAGAGTGTTGAAATAAATCTGAGGGAGAGAGTTGAATCGGATTGAATATATCCGGCCTTGAGTTTTCAAGATTCCCCACGACTTATTCCGTTTCGAGGTGT
>Ga0153946_1000158_pt1 | contig 26909 bp, 19 predicted proteins | sample TSNJ030MetaG_FD_104751 | JGI IMG/M metagenome (GOLD analysis project Ga0153946, IMG submission 104751) | Attine ant fungus gardens microbial communities from New Jersey, USA - TSNJ030 MetaG | ecosystem: Host-associated > Fungi > Mycelium > Unclassified | place: USA: New Jersey, Wharton State... | reverse complement strand
GGCGATATCTAAATCCATACCTTGGATGCATCCCGTTTTAATCTCGCCCCCATGGCATACCATCACTAACACTTTGCACACGACTAGCTCCTCCAGCTCCAACAACTCTGTACAGCACATACAAAGACAAAGAGATGTTGAAAACAAGTTAAGGGCAGCCTGCTCACGGAGTGTGGGTGTATTCGCACTTGTTCTTATTTCAGGTCTCGTTGGGTTTGGTCTGGCGCATTCAGACTTTTTCGATTTGAAAGCACATCCTCGGGAAAATACTACCGGTTATGGATCTCCAGAAGACTTCAAAAAGGCGATCAAAGAGTTGCAAGAGGTATTTGGGCCTGAGGAAGATTCACCAGGAGAACTCGTTACAACAAACCCAGACGTATTACTTGATCATGGCTGCTCATCACTGATTCATCATGAAGGTGAGCCATACCTTTTCCTTCGTCGTGGAATTCGATGTCATCCGTGTTTATCGATTGTCAGGGGTGGCTCATACTGTTGTTGTCTTTCCTCGATCAACCGAGGATGTCACGAAAATTGTCAAAATTGCCATCAGGTATAGGATGCCAGTCATTCCTTATTCAGGCGCAACAAGTCTAGAAGGTCAGACCCGCGGTGTAAGTTGATGTAGCCAGCTCTCCAATTGTACCTCTCGAAAACCTGACAACATTTGAACTAACAGTGTCCAGTTGGAGGCATATGCATTGATATGTCAAACATGAACAAGATTCTAGAGATTCATGGTACCCAGTTCTTCAATTTCCTTCGATGGTTCGATATGACGTCGCACAGAGGCGGACTCCGATTTGGTGTGCCAGCCTGGCATAAGGTGGGTTGATATCAACGAGGCTCTGCAAGACCAAGGTTCGTGTTCCATCGAGGCACATACTCTGTCATAATGTTCAATTAATGTCAGGGATTCCGTTGTTTTTCCCTGTGCGTGTGTTGATCCCTTGTCTCTTTGAGTCAATCTGACCTGTTCTGCTATCAAATACGCCTGAAGCTTGATCCTGCACCGGACGCCACAATTGGTGGAATGCTAAGTACAGGCTGCTCTGGTAGTATGTTCAATCCATCGTGATCAGCGGTAGCACCCTGACTTCCTGTAGCTAATGCTGTGCGCTATGGTACTGCAAAAGCTGAATGGTTTCTCAATGCTGCAAGTCTTCAAATTTAACTGTCACCATGTCAAGTTAACTTTAGCATCTAGACCGTTGTACTTCCCTCTGGAGAGGTGATCAAGACTCGCCGGCGTTCGCGCAAGTCGTCAGCTGGTTTTGACACTACAAAATTATTCATAGGTGCCGAAGGAACTTTGGGAATAGTGACCGAAGGTCAGGAACATTATAATGATCATCGCCTCTCCGAGCTCTATACCTTTGTCCAGTTACGATCCGTCTAGCACCTGTCTTACCGACGACTGTGGCGTCAGTCAATTTCCCAAACGTCAAGAAAGCGACAGAGGCCGTTGTTGAGGTTCTGAGTCGAGGTGTTGGAATTCGTATGTTATTTCTCTTGTCACCCTCTACTACCTACCTTTTTCCAAGAATGCGCCGAGCTCCTCGACGACAGATTTATGGCTGCTCTTAATGATCACAGCATGACCACCAAGAAGCGAAAATATGCCGTCAAGGACACTCTTTTCTTCAAGTTCCAAGGGCCCACTCAATCTTCACTCCAAGAAACTGCAGCTATTGTAAAGAAAATTGTAGAGAAATACGATGGGCGCAATTTCACTCTCGCGCGTAGCAAAGAAGAAGCTGACGACATGTGGAGCGATCGAAAGAATGCGCATTATGCAGGTCTCGCCATCCTCCCGGGATCAAAAGGCTGGCCAACAGACGTCTGTGTCCCTGTCTCAAAACTTCCCCAGTTGGTCCTAGAGACGAAACAAGACTTATACGATGCTGGACTTGTATCTCCAATTGTTGGACACGTGGGTGATGGGAATTTCCACGCCCTGATCTTATTCAGAGATGCAGAGGAGAGAGAAAAAGCCAGACAAGCGGTACACAGGATGGTAAAACGCGCCATTGCATTGGATGGGACGTGCACAGGAGAGCACGGTGTAGGTATTGGAAAGAAAGAATATCTGGTGGAGGAGCTTGGGGAAGGGACTGTTGAGCTTATGAGGACCGTAAAACGAGCAATTGATCCACTAGGCTTGTTCAACCCTGGGAAGGTATGAGCATCACTTGCTAATAGCCAATAATTTGAATTTTGACGAGCATTGTTGCATGTAGTTATATCCCGATCCTAAACCATCAACATGACAGAGAGGCTTCTCTCATCCGAATCATATTATCGTCAATTAACATTCATACACCATGATCGATGAGCTAGTTTCCCAGTAATCTTTCAATCTGTTTTGCTAGGTTTTGGATAAACGAGGGCCCAGATACTTGTCACGGGTCAAGGCATACCCATCCTATGACTTAGTGTACAACATTTTGATATGGCAGCCTGCCGTGACCAGGCCCCTAATACTATTTTTTCGAGAAACAAGATGAATACTATTAAAGGCCTTCGCATCTAATATGTTCCAAGGCTTTCTGACCTCTGTGCTCTCACTCCCTTTTATGACCTTGGACAGCCGTGTTTTAATGACAGCCAATTGGATGGCTTTTCACAGACAAGTCTGAGGTCCCATATCTTCCAGAATGGTGCGACAATCGAAAATTTTAAGCTGATATGCCCTTCTCCGAATTGAACCTTTTCATTTTTCGATTGCCAAAAAGGTGTGCCGGTCGTCCTACTTCTACAAAACTAATTTTCCAGAACAGGTTTTTCTACAAAGGACTAAACAAAAAAAATGATCCAGACGTTTTTCTCAGCCGTACGTTAATCTATACAGAAGATCTATAGAGAATAAAATGCAAAAAAAAAAGATCTATCGAGAATAAATAGGCGAACAATTATTTAACTGTATTATCTCAAGAGCGCACAGTCCCAACATGACTTCTAACCTCGACGAGCGACTTTCCATCCTTCAGGCCTTTCATCACCTGATCCGAAAATTCAATCTTCGTCTCCGGTCTGAAAACCATAGCATAACTGGACCCGCCAAAGTGGAACATTCCCAGCTCATCTCCCTTCTTGATCCTCTGACCTTCTTTTACCGTTGCCTCGCAGGATGACACATCCATCATTCCGATCGCCGCAAATACCATCAACCCAATATCTTTGTTATCTGCTTCGATGAAAATTAACATCCGCGTAGCGACATTGGTCAAGAACGCCTGGGAGTATCCGTTTTTCTCCACGTCTGGTTTGTTGTTAGTGGCCGTGAAACTGAGAGTTGGAGATATGGCGTAGTATGATCCTTGCACAGATACAACTTTGACAATCGTTCCAGACACAGGACTGTGCCAGCGATGATAACGAAGAGCGGATAAGAAACTCTGGAGGACAGTTCCTCCGGAGAATTGTGGTGCAAGAGGATCATTATAAAGGAAGTGTTGAAGCGAATAGGGCTCGCTTTTAATCCAGAATGTCTTGCGCCCTTGAACATCGTAGCGAAGAGCGTATGGAACTGATTCACAGGCACTCGTGATGATCCTGTCATCATCTGGACCTGCCACAGGCCTCACGCCGGGCCTCAAAGCTCGAGTGAAATATGCATCCATTGATTCAAACCCGAAGAACTCCTTGTTTGGATTACACTCGAACGTCTCCGTGAAATCAGGCAGTTCCCTCATAGCTTCAGGGCTAAACCATCCTCCTGAATCCCGTGTCAGAACGTGTCGTGAGGCTGGTGAAGCAATAAATTGCGACCAAACGTTCAAGATGCGTTTGAGTTGAGCATTAACTTTGTTGTTGGTGAACATTCGAAAACCGGCGGCAGTGCACATGGGCCATTGAAGCATGACTTCAATGGGGACAGCAGCATGGTTTGTACCGTTTGAAGGGAACCCAGGAGCCGTGGTCAGGATTCGATTGAAATGGAACAACATCTGTTCATAGCTTCGAACCTGGCTATCACTTTATCAACGCTTTTGATATTGTTGGGCATATATCTACCTGAGGGCGAAGACCAGATGGGTCCATGAAGTATTCCTGCGTATTCGGTATTTCGTCAAACATCTGGTGAAATCCAAGCCATATTTCTGGATCGCTCTCGATCAAGTACTGGAAATCACGAATGACCGGATGAAGATACTCTGGATCCTGAGATGTGCCACTCTGTAGTGGAAATTGTGATATGTGCACACAGAAGGTGGTGACGATGAATGGCAGCACGACCAGAAGTAGGTGTTTCATCGTGTGTTAGGAGGTCCAACATCAAGCTGGAGAGTTTTTGTAGTCCGGAAAAAAAATCTAGATGGCTGCGGTGATTAGTCAAATATAGGCTGAACGGAGATTCTTCAGCCGAACAGGCTGCGAGAATTATTTCCGATGAGGTCAACGACTATCAATCATCTTCTTGTACCTCCCTGAATTGTTGGATCAATATTGGATACTGACCAGTTGAGTACTGACCTCGATTCCGTTAGCCCTGCAGCCATATGGCGACAGGTCTTGGTGTATTCTGGTTTTCAAAATTCACTATGTTTTCGAGGTCATCCTCGATCAGCTTCTGATGCAGATCATCCGGCAAAGCTCCCACCATGTTTCCACTGTGACGTCTTTGTCTGATGCTCTTGTCCTCGTCGTGATTCTAATAGCACACACACACATATGCTTCTATGGTTGTACTGAAATCGCTCCAGAAATTATGGGAGCTGTATGTATCTTAGTGTCGCCACTTGTGAGCTTCTTACAACAAGTCATGCCAGTGACTCCCAGCCTAGTTTTTGTCAGAAATGATGGTCAATTTTTTCTGACAAGAGCATGAGGGGTGGCTGTCAAAGTTGCTTGATTGTTTCCTCATGTACGGTTGCTTTGGGCAGTGATCAAATCATCTTGGGCCCTAACACTTTGTTGCTGAACATGAGTTCATTCACAAAATTAGTACAGATATATCGTTGATGATCACTTGGTACACATTCGGTTGTGTTGGAATGGACGGCCGCCTCCGCAACTGATGTGATCCCCGCTTAGGTCTCCACTTTGTAGGGTACTCTTTCCATTTTCTCACGTAGAGTACTGTTGAAGCGGTCTAGTAATCCAAGCGCAATCTTCGGCTCGTCATCTGGCTAGTGTAAGACTGTCTTGGACTGAGACAGCCTAGGTCTGGGATTTCATGGCTCACATTTATACAAGACGGCACCCGTAGTATATTCCCTCAGTCGTTTACCATTTGGGTGACGCCTGAGCTTTTAAGTACATAAACCACTATCTGGTATTTTCACTCCCTCAGCCGTCCACGTGACTAGCGACGACTGAGAGTAGAACTCTATCAGGTTGTAAAAGTCACTGGAATTGAATGCGCTCAAGCTGATGAGAGAGCATGTGGCTCAAATTGAACTATTATAGTTTCGGCTGCGCTGGCAACGTCCATTTGATACGTCAAAATTATAGGACAATGAGAGATTGAAGGCAATCAGTTTCCTGACTGAAAGACTCCGCTTGCATGGAATAGCAGACGTCTCAACAGAAAGCACATCATTCAATGCCTGCTGGTATACACCATGCTTTACCTTTTAATGGTTAAAGCTTCTCAGAGACCCTCTGCATCATATGTACTTTTATGGTCACACACATGGTAGCCTCTAAACAGTAATGTCACTCAGAGGTCGCCTAGCGGGTGAACCACTGAGGGATGTATGTAGCTTACTCGACTACTTAAGCAAGTACCGACACATGCCAAGAATGTACCTAAAAAGAGCAAGCTCAAACTCGACTTTCGGCAATCCATATCACAATGTGTGTATTGCGCGTGTGACATCCTCGCCCTTCACAGCCCAATGGGGAAAGTGATTTGAGTTTGCCATCTGATCTAATCAATTGAAACTCCAATACTCGCCTTGGAAAGTAACAGAATCTGATCTTCGACTTGGGCCTTGTATTATGAATACAAGTCCAAAGATATCCAGTATCAATATCAACAAATCACTCAAACAAGGCTCCAATCAGATATGTCAAAGTGAGGATACTTCCGATATCAACCAAGCACATGTCAAATTTATTCAGAGAGCACTTATCCTAATCAACCGGAGCATTGATAAGAACATTTTGAAAAGTTTTCGTTCCAGAAATAAAAAATGTATATTAAACCAGCTCGAAGTTACGAGTACAGCATGCAAGGGTGGGGCGAATAATACCTCATACGATATTTTGTTGTTCAAAGTATGATTCCGCTCTGCCTAGACAATGCTTTGTGACTCATCTATCTGCTCACCACATCACTCCGACTTGTGCTATTAGGCACCAAATCTGTTAAATTAATTTCCCGATGTCATTATTCAGATTCCGTGATAGCTACAAGGGAGTGATGAAGAGTGGTGGAGGCGGTTCCTGACACAGTGATGACAGCTGCAGGGAACCACTATCTACAACCCAGAATATGGAAGGATCTATCAGGACTCCATTAATTCACTTATCTATGTTTCCTACATCTTTTGTCCCAAGCCTGCAACCATTATTTGTGGTGCGATGGAGACAACCAAAGAAGAATCAGGACGCTCAAACAAAATGTCTTTTTCCTGTCTCAACTGTTTGTTTCAACTGTCAAAGATAAGCTCCATGTGTTGTGTAAGCATCATCTCACTGAAACCGCGTGTTCGTAGCCCACAGTCCATAGTAGAATCCTTGTATTGATACCCAGGATTGTCCCGAAAACACAGATGAATCTCAGCTTATAAAATTCCGTCCAAGCGAAAATTCACATATGATGAAGAGATCTCTTGGATAGTCTTGTTTTCATCACATCAACACTGTTGTTGCGTTATTGTTATTTGGGTTGTTACCGCCGTGTCTAGACTACGCTTGACAACACAGGTTGTAAGAAAATGATATAGATTAAAATCAGATCGATGTTTTTCAATATTTCGTTTCTCTTGGTAGAGATTGACTCCCACGTTCCGTTTCTAGTGTTTCGTCTGCCTTGAAATTGTCAATAAATTCTCGATAGCAGGTGGGGATATTTAACTCTGAACTTGAGGCAAAAAACCATTGGGAGTTATTTGGATTCAGCCACGATACCAGATGCGAAGAGTGCACGTAGGATATTTACCAAGCCAAACGGTGACAAGGGTACAAACCACTGAAAGTAAACCAAGTTGCATTTGTCGATCCAGTCGCAAGAAGCATTCATTGCTATCAAATAAGGATTATCTCAGTGATTACCAACGTGGTCAGCGACTGAGGGAAGAAAGACTGGTATGCATTCCATGGAGTTCACCATAATAATCTGTTGATGCAATAGTCCCATTTAAAAAAGGCTACGATCCTGTGATCTCATTCTGTAATATATATTGTGTTTGAGTGACAAAGAGGTCCTGACGTTGTCCTAGCGTTTTGGTACTGATGCGATCAGTTTTCGGAGGCTTGCTTAAGCGTCAAGACTGAACAGTAATTGAGCGAGTCCGTCGGTGTCGATGGTGTGCATATAAGACGCATCATCTTCAATGCTTCTTACTGCTTCTACTGCATGTCTCTTCTTCCCTGGATCGTGGCCGTGCATCCTGGACATGGTTTTGCGTGGAAAGATATGGTGTCAGCTGAATGATCCCAACCAACGTTTCCACCGCTTAAGATATGGACCGTTACCTCATGAAGGGGGAAGAGTCCGAAATCAGAACCAAATCTTGCTATGGTCTTCCATTATCTCTAGATGAGGAACAAGAACGACTAGGTCTGGTATGTATTACTGATACAATGTGTCAGCCGTACCTGGGTGCTGACAAATCTGACTCATTTCCGCGGGATCGTCAATGGGTACGTAAGACTAAGGGCACAACCTGTGCTCAGAAGATCACATCGCGTTGGGATACAAATCCGTGAACTACGGTCATGAACCGCAGACACGAAGTCTTCTTGACTGTGCCGCGCGACTACGCATTGCTGTGCAAGAATAACGATTCCACACTAGGGAAAAGCGCGGGATAATTGGTCCGGGCGCAGGCTATGTTTAGAAGGATGCTTGGAACCCTTGGCCCAAACTCGTGCGATGCGATTCCAGAAATGGTAATGGCGGAAGGCGGCATCGCCGCGTATGTCTCGGCATGTGGGAAAGAAGGCGCAAGGCATCCGCCAATAGCCAAATCAGGAAATCAGCGATGGAAGCGCAGCTTTGTCAGCATTCACGTCCGATCATCCTGCTATATTCGGACACACGTATGACTCGGCTTGGGAAAGGATGCCTCCAGTGGCCTGTGCGTCGACATGTAAAGGACAACATAGACAGCGCCAGATAACAAAGAGAATAGTGTACGCGTCTACAGTGTGGAGTGCACTGGTTTTACAGCAATATGGGCGTCTGATGGGCGGCGCTGTTAAATCAGTCCAAGGCGCGAGTCCGACGGTCGGAGTTTCAAATGGTGCCGCGCAGACTTATAAGCCTGAATCGAGTCAGATCATCTTTATCGTTTCTCCCCCTTTCTAGTCTACTCGACGATCTATTGTGCTGATTGTTGAGTCCCCACCCAAGCATCTGTGAGTCATTTGCACTTCTTTTGCTACATTTGTGGCCTACGTCCATTGTGTTGCGCTTGTGCAGTAGTCACAACCTTATTGAGTCAGTAACGACTTCATCATCATCTATGTCCAGCCCAGATGCGATGTTCACTCCCTCGTCGAGCTGTCATGCTACGACCGATCTAATTTTTCCAGAGGGTCTCAAAAGCGCTTTGCAATGGACCCCTCATTCTATGCCTATATCCTCGGCAATGGACTCTAATCCACCTATCCACAACGACTTAGTGCTGACATCATCCCCGCGTTCCAGAAATACAGGGCTACCACTCACGGTGTCCTCTTCTGCTGACCCTCTATATCTTCTTCCGAACGCCGCGATTCTATCTCAAACAAATCTTTGTTATCATCCATTCAGCGACAATGCAGGCTCACTTGTAAATTCGTCTTTGGTCCCGTCTACTCCGATTGCTCGCCCCGATGCGCAGTCATCTGTACCTTCGTCTCCCAATTATGACCTGAAAAATCTTCCGTCCACCCGTCCTCGGACGTCTACCCAATTTTTTGCATCCACATCGGATCTAGCAGCCCACTATGGCATTCCCACGACTCTTCCACCACTACCCATCATTCAATCAACCCGTTCAAATTCCGTGACGCAGCCTTTCTCTCATTCCGCAGCTGTTTCCGAATTCAACACTCTCAAGGCCAGCTATCTTCACATGCTTTCCCAAAAGACTGAGCCCATGTCTGCTCCATCATCTGACGGGATGTCGAACATAACCATGTCTCCTACAAATCTTTCACAGGCTCTGGCTGACGACTTCCCGGGCTTGCTCCGCACCATAGGTAATTTTCCATTGTATCTGCCTTCAAACGGATCTCACGCATCTCTATCAGCTCAAGGTGCCCCTGCGAGCTCTGATCTGTCACCGTTCGAGCTTGATGAATATCTGACTTCGCCGTGGACCCCGTCTTTGGACCAGTTCGGTGATTCACCTGGTGAGACACCTTGGAGCGATTTCCTTAGCACTCCCCTCATCTCTGATTTGGATGCTCTTACATCCAATGATATGTATCCCGAGTCACCACTATTCCCTTCGTTCGGTGATGGCTTTGAGTCATCAAAAGCTCAAGATTCATCGTTGGATACCTCAAACCTGATGACCTTTCCTGCCTCACCCGAAACACCCGCTCTTGATCCATCACGCCTCATCTCGCCTTCTTTACCGACAGACAAATTACTTCCGTCTGCCGGGAAATCTCTTGCCAACAAAAATACTTTGGAGCCCAATCTCTCTCGTTGCCGTTCATCAGCAACTGGTACGCGGAAAAATATCACTGCTGAATCTCTTGTTCCCCTCGAGGCGCCTACTCAACCAAGGAAATATGTTACACCCTCGGTAACGTCGAGGAAGGAGGTGCCTGCCGTGTTCGCCCGCAAGCGAGCTCGACAGCATTTGGCTGATGGCGAGGAGGATGAATTTAATGAACCGCTGAAGCTCAATGCCACTGAGACTGAGCAAATTGAGTGGAAACGTCGTCAGAACACTTTGGCAGCAAGGAAGAGTCGCAGACGCAAACTTGTGCATCAACGTGCGCTCGAGTTGCAAGTGAATGAACTCACCGAGGATCGAGAGAGGTGGCGACAACGAGTTCTAGCTCTCCAAGGCATTCTTCAGGCCAACGGTATCTCTTTTGCTGAGTTCCAGGATTGATACTTTTCCTTATAATATCTTTTCATCGATGTCGCATCAACGGTTTCTTTCGTATTCGCAATATAACCTTGGTTTCGGTTCATCTCCGATGGTGCTTTTGTATTAACATACTGATATATCATAGAATCGCTAGCACCTTGTCTATCTTTGATATTTTTTTGAAGTTATGCTTTTTCATATTTTCAATACTGTCTCCTCAGAATTCCTAGCTCGTCTATGGATTACTTGTTTGTAAATGAACCTGCATGGTTATAACATGAATAGCCAAACATGGAGTTCCATTTTGCTTACGGTGGAGCTATCACTGCATTAGTTTGTCTGGTTCATTCTTGGTGCATGGTTCAGACAGAGTAAAGCTAAAGTTACAGTAGGGTCACAGTAGGGTAACAAATCATGTATAGGGACAAATCACGCATCACATTGTACCTGCTGTACGATGATCATCAATATCATATCACTCTCAACTTACTTTGTATTGAACAGGACTGATCAATAGTGACGTAGTTTATCTCTCTCACTCTCTCTCTATCCGTTTGTATGACAAATATGAAACATACCCCTAGTATAGATCCCAGACTGTACAAAGGCTTACACTCAGTCGTCTACCACATCGGGTGACGTCTGAGCTATTTATCATCATAGTTTATAAATCTTTGCTTGCTAACAGACATCTGTAAAGCATCTAGATCAAAGTACTGTTTTGCGAAACTGAGACAACTAAAACAAAAAATATCCAGACATGTCGTGAGTTTGCCTTTCCAACAGTTCAACCAGCTGACAGTTTTATGATTTCACCTCGACTGTCGGAAGCAGTGACAGACATACGTGGAAGCCACAATACATTTACGGTGATCATCACGACATGAGGGCTGATATTCATCTTCTGTCGGAGATTTTGAGCTGTCGAAAAGATATTTTCACACGACCAATTGACAGAGATCACGCATGAGTCCGTAGACTTCGTCTTTTATACTTTTGATCTTGTCCCTGAAAGAGACAATTTCACAATTGCAAGTATCAAGTTGATCAAGCCTCACTAATTCCCGCTCATTCTATTGATCTTTTTGATCTTTTTGACTTGTGATCAGTGCCTGTCGTGTGCATCGAAGCGACTCATGAAGACACACTTCGTCATGAGACCCATTGAATCGCACAGATGAGCCAGTCGGAGTCGAGGATCACATCTTCAAGTCGTTCCTATCACCAAATTCTTTCCATTCCTTGTCAAAGGCACAAACGCTTGTGATGGATTGTTCTTGAATGAGCCTTCCCCGAAACGTAAATGCTCATCTCGTAAAGATCCACACAGGATCCACTCTGTGGACTATAAAACACGGATACTCTTCGAGAAAATGTTTAATCAGGTCCCTGGTTCTCTGCGTTCTTCCTCTATTGCAATGCGCTTCACCGCTCTCTGTGCCATTGTCACTGCTGCAGTCACTTCCGTTGGAGGAGTGCCCACTGCCAGCACAGTTCGGTCGACGGACATCAGTTTGGACCTTGGTGGCCTATTCGGTGGTGCCGACCTCTCTAGTTCCAACCACTATGGTGCCCCAATTCCACCATGGGAACCCGGATGTCAGCCTGGGTGGTATTACGGCCCTAACCCTGCAGCCCATCCTGATCTGCCATGTCTGGGAGGCGTACGTATCATGGCTATGATTTTAGAATGCGCCTGACATTATGTCCAGCTCATCTGCGAGATTTTGGACCTGATTCCCTTCATTATTCACTGCCCCTCCAAATACCCTCCGGCTACGCCACCGTCCAAACCTCCTCCATCAGATGGGTATACTCAGACTTTTTACAATATAACGGCGGCTGTTCAGGCAGACGACTATATGACTTTCGGTCTCGTCGATACAGTTCCCAACTGCAAGGCCATGTGTGACTCCGTGGATGGCTGCAAGTTCGTCAACAGTAAGTCTCCTGCATGCGTCATCAAATGATCTTGTCCCTAACATTTCGACAGCTTATCATGATGTGAATGGGAAGGTCTGTCATTTTGTGGTTCCTGTCCGTGATCCTTATTTGCTGATGCTCGTTCTTAAATAGGATGGCAGCCCTCTTCTCACCTGTGCCCTTTTCTCGAAATGCCACACAGCTGACGATGCCGATAATAGGGGTGGTCAGAGTCAACCTGATGGCAGCATTGACTTCATCACTAACAGTGATGGTTACTGCAAGAAGGATTAGTCCCTGGTCAGAGATGTTGATTTTGTAACTCAGTGATAAATTGTCCGTTAGCCACATTTTATTTTGACCAATCAGAGAACGTTCGCAAAGACAAATAAGAAGCACAGATGATCAACTTAAAGGGATGCTTTTCCGCGTGGCTCGAAGGGGAGAAATAAAGCAACGAACGCCGAAGCGATGAAAATGGCCCCTGAAATGAAGATGGGTACGGTGGTAGTCAATTTCGTGTGCAGTGCGATTATAGGAGCCTGAGGAGTTGTCAAATCTTCAATCTCAATTATAGAACAATCAGTTCAGTTCACCATGATGCCAAAGACACGGTTCGCAGTCGCAGTCATAGCATTTCCAGTTCCTCGATCTTTCGTTGGGAAAAGCTCCGGCGTTACCGCGTATAAGACGCCGTACATGATGTTGCTCGTGAAACTGTAGGCACAGTTCCAACCCAGCAGTGTATCAGATGTTCTTGCTGTACTTGATGCGAGAATAAAGACTCCTGTCAATGCTGTCACAAGATTTGAGTGATTTAGATGTAAAGGCTCATTGGTTGTGACGTACATGTAGAAATAGCTAAAGTCCCACGTCGACCGAGGACAGGAACTTCAACGAGGTACCCGGCGATAAGGGCCCCTGGGACGCCAATTACACTCAAAATAACTTGCTGAGAAAAGGCTTAGTTTGTTCGTGATAGATTGGATGAGAAACGAACGTTGCGGTAGGTGATATAGATAGAGCCGTCACCAAAATCGGCGCCTCGAGTTGCAAGACTATGATTAACTTGAGCTCTTCTTTGATCGCGAACTGAGGGGACTTTCATCTTTGCTCACTAATACGTGACGAAAGAATTGTATCTTGTCTCTATTTTCAGTGGGAAGACATAGCAAATGAGATCTTTCCTCACAGCGGGAAAGCAAGCCCGATCAATGCTCATTGAAGGAAAGCGTGAGGTCATGGTTTCAAGGTATATAGATACATGACACTTACCCCATAAAACAATGAGAAGTATCGTTGAAACTGCAAGCTTGCGTGTGGCAAACAATGGCTTAACATGATTTCCATCAAAAATAGACAGATGCCGTCTGAGAGTTCGGTTGGTTGAACCAAATTCTTTTCTCTTTCCATTGCTATCTGCCTCTCCATCACATTCTTTATCTACTGATTGAAGGTCTTTGAGTGACAGCGAGCTTGGTTTCCCATTGTATCGCGCTATCTTGTGGATGACCTTAACGGCATGTTCATCTTCCCCTTTACCCATAAGATATTTCGGACTTTCATACAGACGGAAAGCAAAAAACCGGACTGCCCAGAGAACAAGCATCAGCGCACCCATCGTGAAAAGAAAGTATCTCCATCCTCTGTTAGAAGCTCCGGCGCAGCTAGGTGTCGTTATATCGCAAGAGTATTTACCAATAAGAGGCCATGCAACCTGTGAAATAGCTGAGACTGAGGATTTCTCAACTTGAAGAGACTACGCACAAGGCTTCCCAGGAGTTGGCCAAAAGCCCACCAAATTGAGAGGACAGTAAGAAGATATTGATGTGATGCTGGAAGGAACTCTACACGAAAAATTTACCAAAGGGTTTGAGACTGTATTTGAGATGGCTCACCGAGAAATACTGCCGAGTCTACAGGAACATTTCCTCCTACGCCAATCGACCACACTGATGCCAAGAGAATCAGGGTCGTGGGCGAATCAGAGGCTCCGGAAACTGTGGAGAAGAGACCGATTATGAGAAAAGTTATGTTGAACGAAATTCTAATCGTGCAGTCAGACCCAGATTAAAAAAAGCAATGACGAATATACCTTCTCCCCCACAAGTCAGACCCTATACCCCAGAAAGCGGCTCCAATAAGAAGTCCAATATTCTGGCCGAGCTTCAGAAATGGAGCCTCGAAGTTATATTCCTGCAGTAAAGGAGGTAAAATTAGACCAGTGACAACCTAGAAAATATCAGTGTAGTGCCACAAGTTTGAAAAGTTAGAAACGAACTGGCCATAAATTGTCCCTAAGTAAAGAGTTAGTTACGCTTATTGGAATAACGGCCGACTTACGCAAGCCATCCAAAGCCTGCAACAACGAAAAGCCCCCTTGTTATACCTCAGATATGATCTAAGAGAGAGCGACCACTTGCATACCACTGATACCTGCCCATTCCGATTTCTTGAATTGCTTCATTCAGAATGGAAGCCTTGGCCTGGTAGGCAGGATCTAGTCCTTCGTAAACACCTTCCAATTTGAGAGAAATTTTCATTTGGTTTTCCAGAGATTCCCCTGAGAATTTCATTGTTATTATAGAGGCGATGGGGGGAAGAGATGCGAATTAGGATGATTGGACGAAAGAAGCAATAACAACGCTCCACAGACCCGGAGACTAGAACTCAGAAGTCCCATCAGACTGGACCAGCGTGAGCAATAGAAGACAAAGAAGTCTTCGAGGCTTGATTTGGTATGAACAATGCTGATTATCCGACGTGTGAACGCGAATGCCATGATGTATATCTCAGATTCTCAAAGGTCAATCATGACCGTTGACTGCACTGGTTCCATATAATTGTTTTGCCGCTCCTCTCAAGTCACATTTTGATTTCATCCACAGCCATCGACGGACAGTATTTCCCGGTTACATTCATGCTACTTGTGTTTGCGCCTAATTATTACTACCACCTCACTCCTATACTATAAAAGCTCTTGTGTTGTGTATTTGGCAATTATCCTACTTTTGTTTCGCCATGAAGTTCCTTGTACACATCTTTGCTTGTCTGACTGTTGCATACGCTCAGGGCATCGCCATCTATTCTCCGTCCACTGGGGACACACTATCTCCTGGTCAAGACACTGTGGTTCAAATTGCAACTCCTGTATGTATGCATACGAAGCTTGAGACTCAAATCAGCTCATAAGTGTGCTGCAGGATTTCCTATCATCTTCGCAAGAAGTTTCAGTTGCTATTGGCATTAATCCTTGTTCCCCAAGCTCTTGCCTGCCCCCAAGCGAGATACTGGGGCGTCCGCTCTACTCTGGCCCGTATCACCCCCGCTATGATTCTGATCAGCCGTTTTTGCAGCCATATCAGAACTTCTCGGTCACTATCCCTACTACTATACCCAAAGGGAGGGCAAACATTGGTGTCGCACACTTCACTCTTGTTGGGGTACGTCTTGTCCAATTGTATATTAATATAGAGCTAACCCTATTCTGTGTATAAAGGCCGGTCTGGAGCCATGGCTGGAAACGAAGAATGTCTCCGTTGTTATCGTATAATTGAGATAATCCTCTAGTAGATATGACACTTATATGGACAAATCTGGACAATTGCATACTATTTTGTATCCTATCTTTGACAATAGGTTGTTGGCAGTATAAAGACGTTGACTGTCATGTCGATTGATGGTGACATACGCCGGACGGATCACCATCCATAACTGTGAGTTTATGAAGCGGGTTGCGATCATCGGAGCGTGCAGGCTGATGACTAACATGGGAAGAGGTGTGACAGTGGGTGACTTCTTGTAAGCAGATTTTCTCAGACTGCTCCATGCCGAGCATGAAAAAAAGCATGAATTTCAAATTTCAGGGTGTCCCAGACTAAATGTTGTGATCTGAGAAAAATGCCAGACCCTCACCTAGACTTCCCTAGAAGGTATCAGAGTGTCATACTATATGTAAATATCCCCTCCATTACAGATCAAGATATACTATATACAGATACTGTCTCCAACGATGTAGTTGGATTGAACATGCCAGTTTTTTTTTCTTATTTTTCCTCTATCAAAGGTTGCGAAGATTCTTTTCGAGGGAATAGGAGCCAAACACAGTGGGTCACTGAACTTACCTTTTAAAGTCTTCAAAAAAATATCCTACCAGAACTGTTGCACAACATGCAAGCAGTGTTCCGTCTTCAGAATAATTGAACAGACATGATATTATTGTGTCGTATCGTGTGTAACACGTTGAATACAACGTGGTGTGACATCACACCTGGAATTCATTTTCTCAGATTGGACTTTCCAACGTGTACTACATCCTCGGAATTTCCCTTACGAGAAGTCACCCAGACATATGAAACCCGGAACCAGGTGGTCCAAAACCCACCAGAGGTCGATTATTAATCTCCAAACGGTAGGAGACCCTCTAGCACCCAGAGAATCTCACATGAGACCCTGCTCCGTGCACAGCAGTTGATCAGCTGTTTGATGTTTTACAAATGCTTGAAGATTGCCAGATCTGAGACGATGGGGGATTGATATCAGGATGTCAACTATGACCTTGCAATAATCGAGGAATCAGCATCAGATTATCATAGGGTCTCCACCGGCGAAGGAACGATCAGGTTGAACCAGAAGATGACTGAATACTGGTATGATTACATTTCTTGAAACACACGTAGTCGATTATTCTTACTTCGTGACCAGGTATATAATCAGGCAGCTTTGAGGCACCGTCAAAAACCCTCAATCGGAACAGCCCGAGTATTCCATCAATTTAATCGATAGCTGAAAGTTTCCCAACGAGCATTTGCGGGAAGGTGAAGCATCACTAGCCATCCCTACAAAGAACGTCAGCTATTCATATCATAGAATTCAAGAGCTACTCACATTATACACAACACGCGATCTTTTGTCTTCAGATGCAGTACGAAGAAAATACAACCTCCACGCCACAATCAGGCCCACAGAAAGCAATACTCCAGAACACCAATTACCAATCCTCCAGATAATTGCGGTGTAGACAGACCAGAAAGTAATCATAATGCTGGTCAGTGCACGAGATATGACAGGAGCAATGATAGGTACCGTTTTCCTGTTTAGTGCGATGTCATCTTCTACGTCAGGAAAATCCTGAACGTGAATGGTTGACAAGATTATCAGGCTACTTTTCTCAAAGCCCGAGAGGCGATGGCATCTATATTATGAGAAGATCCCGCTAGGGATTTCAGTTGTGGTATGGCGATAGGGGAAAACAAGAAAACATACTCATTATCATCATTGCCCCTACTTCGAAACAAACGTAGGCAAAAAGGGTGCATATATTTTTTGCAGCCCAGTGTCCCGACAACTTGAAATCATCGTAAAGAATCGTAGTCATCGCCATGAATGTGCTATCCTAAACAGTTGGCAGCCCGAAAGTAGTTGAGAAACATAAGCATGGGATGATCAATGCCCAACGGAGAATCCGAGCATTTGCCTGTAATATGAGGCCCCCTGGGATAGGTCACCACGGTCGATTTTCACGATTCTCGGCAACAGAATTGCATTGATTGGAAACGTTGCAATATAGGAGATGTACCCATATCCATAGAATGGCAATGAAACCATTTCTTAAGGATGAGATTGGAGCGACAACGGATGAAATTGCGGACTGGAAGGAGGGGCAGCAAGGTGGGAGAGATCGTTACAGAAATGATGCATAGTACGGGAATAAGAATCGTTGCAAGATCAGCATAGGTGAAGGAAACAAGAGTCCTTATAAGACAAGTAACTTTGGTGAAAGGAGAGACTGTCATGGACCTCTCTTGTTTCCGGCGATCGGGAAAGGGGGAGGGTCAACAAGCGGAGGAAAATCGGATAGTTACTTCAATCAATTTGGTAATAGATATTCTGAGGAACGAGGAATGCAGCTTCACATGACAAGGATTCGTGGTGGGGTTTTGTCAAAATTAGATATCCTGCCGGAAGGCTTATGTATTTATAGAATAGTGCAAGAACTCTGCCATGATTTTTGTGACGTCATGCCATATGATTTATGCCCTCACTCGGTAGACAGTATAAACTTAGGGTTCCTGTACTCTCAGGGTCTTCTGAAATGAATTTCAGTCCTGTCCTGTCAAGTGTTCTGTTCCCTAGAGTTTCTCTAACCCACTAGTCGCAAGTCTGTCGGAATATCGCTACACTAAATTAAGCCCTTTTTTCATATTTTGAAATTGGTAGCTACGTTACATGATGTCGAAAGATAAGTAGTGTAAATTGTTCGTACTCACCATCCATTCGTATCCTCTCCCGATAGTATTTCATCACACTCTTTCGCACCACAGCTGATTATGGCCTTGCAATTTTTCCATTCCAGATAGTCCTTCCTCAAATATTCTACACATGTAGTATTAGTACTCTGCCAGTAGAACTTTCTCACAGTGACTATGATCACCCTTTGCCTAAATGCTCTCCATTACCTTACACCTAGGATATTGGTTATGAAGTTTACTATCAGTGGTGACATGTAGCTTCTGATCGACAACATATTTTTAACCTCCAGACATAGTCTTGAAGTGGATCTTCCCGGATTATCGTACAAGACATGCAAGCTTTCACACATTATTTAATTCATCATGTATTCTTACAACTCGATGGAAAAGCCTGACGTGCGAACAAGTTACCTCCCATTATCTAAGGAAGCCTGCAAAATCCATACACCGACACCGACGCTGCGACCCACGAAAACACTCCCTACATCACCCACAGTTTTCCTGATATCCTTCATTACCCCACCCTCAATCGCCTCCCAGCCCTCTTGCATCAGTTCATTTAACTCGGTATGATGACTTTCAACTGCTAAACGGCGAGAACGCCCTGTAACAACAACTCTGATTCCTGCGACAGAAGTCTCTTGCGCATGATGTCGCTGCAGCTTTCTACTATCTGATCTACGTTGAAGGGCATATGCTTCATTCAAGGCTGCGTGTAGTGGTTTAGCGGTAGCAATCTCCTTAAACGACATTTGAGGTACGTTTGGTGATAAGGCCACCTCGCCTGAGGTAGTTGACGGAGGGGTCGCATATCGAGTCCAAATGATGTCATCAGCGGTGGCAGACACAAGCTTAGTCTCTGTATCTGCTTGTGCATAGACGGTATCGGGGAATCCGGAAGCGCCCTAGCGTAGGAACGAAATGTCAGCTTCACCCAAATCAAACTACAATGATCTATAATGATACTAACAGGGGCATCAATCTGCTCATTCCCATTTTCTACTGCTCTCTCCTTCCCTCCGACTTCAGTACCAGGAGTAATACCACCTGCATCGATTGTACCACCAGCACCGGCACTTTTCTCAGTTTTCCTAAACCTGACAACTGTCGCATGAATATGCTCATTCTTCCGACATAACCCGACGACAAACTGCAGGGCGAATCGATCATCAGGTCCCCCAAAGAAGGGGAAAAATATATGAACCCTCCCATGTCCTCCACCGATCCTGTCGAGACCCATAGGCATTAATTCTGCAGTGGAGCAAGCACCAGTTCTTGAGCTGTCACTGTCAACGTGAAGGGAAGGGATAATGTCGCTTTGATCAATATATAGTCCGACGTCGATGTCTGTTTTGGCAAATATGCTGCGAATATAATAAGAATGACCAACAGAAGCCCCAGAAATGAAGTTCCCCAATCCACCGCGTGAAACCTGTGTGGCGCTTTCACTTTTCGTCGCTGTCCCAAATAAAGCCTCGAAAGGATTGTAACTGGCATTCCCTCCTTTGATGGGAGTTTGCGGCACATCTACACCATTTATTATGAGCGTGTTGCCTGAGCTATGTATCACCCAAGGAATCATGATCATATCAGCACCGAACCCGTTCGCTTTGTCAAGTGTACAGCTAACCATCTCCTCCTCGGGTATGATTTCAAGTTCAGCGGAGATATTAATACCTTGTAAGAGCGCGAACATGCGGTATATAGATAGAACAGGGTCGGAACGAAGAAGGGTCGCTGTTTCATGATATTTCATCACTGCTGAAACACGATCGGAAAGTTTGATAAGACGCAGGGCATTGATCACAGGAGATACGACAGTCGAGGGAGAGATTACGGATGGAGCCAGAGAGGGCACAGGCGAATGTCGATCAGAAATCTCCTTCACTTGAACTCTAGATTTGTTGGATATAGATATTTTGTCAATTGAAGAGCCCTTCTTATTATCATGGAAATCCTGGTTCACACTGACATCCTCGAATCCATGAATTGATGGATTGAGAAGCTGTGCGATGGCCATTGCACCAGAAAGATGCTCGATCTTATCAAGAATGACAGTAAACCGAGTCTTCTCTCCTTCCACTTCATCCTCTGTGAGGCGACGATGTTTCCTTTCCTTCGTACTCTGAGCGTCAGCAGAACCAGTCACGTCGTCAGCCACGCTATGGAAGTTAGCTCCTGTCTTCGAAATGCGAATACGATACTTTGGTGGATACAATGTGGTGACAAGAGGGGTAGTCATGAATGTCAATACGAGCGCCTCTAACACAAACATCGAGAAGACGCGTTGATTCAGAATGCCGGCCGACAAGCCAACATTGAGGACAATCAGTTCCACAAGGCTGTGAAAATGTACATGCGTAAGGTGAAGGGCAACATCAGAAAGCATAAGGACGGACGAACCCTTTACAACTCATGAGGGACCCAATTGTAGCAGACTCTCGCCAGTTGAATCGGGCAAAATAATGAGCAGCAAGGGTACAGCCACCAAACTTTCCTGTGAATGCCAGAGACATGATAGCAATGGTAAATCCCCAGGTGACGCCTGACACAGAGTGAGTGCGAATTTGATCGAAATAAAACCTACTTACCATTGTTCAGGAGACCCAAGTTCGTAGACAACCCAGATAGAGTAAAGTACTAGAAATAAAAAAATATAAGCAGCTGCTGCATTAACACACAAGGGATATCTGGGAAGGGAAAGGATAAATTAGGAACATACCAAGGGTAAGAAAATAATAGCCACCATGTCTTCTAACTTTTCGGTAAGAGCAATCGTAAGTCCTCCTTCTCTAGGAACAATCAGTCCAGTGATGAACGCCCCTAACATACGGAAGCAGCCGTTAGAATCAAAGACAGCCTGCAAAACTGCATAACGACAAAAGATCGAACATACCAAAGATCGCATGGACACCAATAATGTCAGTAAAGAAAGCGGATCCAAACATGAGCATCATTGTTATCGTCATGAAAAACAGGGTTGGACCATTTTCGACTGGGATAAACAATTCAAAGGGAACGTTTGTACATCAGTGGCGCAGCAAAAAAAATCCGAGTAGTGTTGACAAGATATATATAGAGAGAAACTCACTCGAGCCTGTTCGTTTCGCAAGCCACCTAAGAACATATTTTACAGGGAAGAGAAGAAAAATCGTCCATCCCACACACGTGAGAAGGACGTAAAGTGCCATGAGGCCAGAGCCTGCATTGACAAGTGCAATGCTGAGAGCCAAGAGTGTCCAACCAACTTTTTTTTATAGAAAGATCAGTGAGATCAATAGGGGCTACAAAAATCTCACCAATGTCATTTCCGACACCTGCAGAAAGTACTACAATTCCTACGGTCGTATCCAGCATCTTCAACTCAGTCAAGATCCTACAAAGGACAGGGAATGCCGTGATCGAATAAGCGACCCCAGTGAACAACATAAAATAGGTATACTGAACGCTGTCAGGTATGAAATGATGGTACAATGGTTTCGAAAGTGCCACTCCAAGTCCGAAAGGGAGCGCCATTCCAGCAAAGGCAATAGCGACAGAGAATTTGGCATTGCGTTTGATCAAACCCGAATCGATTTCGAGACCAACGAGGAAAAGGAAGAGACATAAGCCGACGTTTGCCGTTAGAGTTAAGAATGGCCGCGAGTCATCGGGAAAAATATGTTGAGTGAATCCGGGAATTCGACCTACACGGTTGCAAAAAAATTGGTTTCAGGGAAAACAGGGTTTGGAATGGCAGCGGTATTGGCAAATCAAGATACACACCAAATGCAGTGGGACCTGATCAATTTGTCAGTTCTTGAGTTCATATCACTCCGCCTCAAAAAGACATACCAAGAAGAATACCACCAAGTACCTCAGCAATAACTTTCGGTTGGTGGATTTTCCGCAGAACAAGCGAGAGCAAGCTGGCGGTAGCAACAATGATACCTTCAAGTCGCAAAGAAGACAATATTCAAAAAACCAAATCCTGCATCGTCCAAAATGAGACGCGAAGACTGACCGACTTGGATAATCCACAGCCGAAAGGGATCAGCTAAATTGACCACAGTAGGATCATTTCCACTCAGCAAGCCTCCCTACATATACCAATAAAAAAAAACGTCAGCACGAATCATCAACCATGTATAGCCAGGGGGGAGAAAAGCACTTGATCAGTAGCAGCTCTCGTAAAACCAATAATCGTCCTGGAAAACTCTGGCATGACGAAACCAAGTCGACCCTTGACTGCTTCAAGGTATCGGGAAGAAGAAATCGGAACACTCGGTCAATCACAACCGTGATCTAGGTGGGGTGGGGTGGTCATGCAAACGTCAATTAGATAGTGAAACAATTAAGGGTAGGACTTTTTTCCTTGATCAGAGTCTCGGTTGAGAACTCACGTGTATAGCACAAGCTCAAACGATGCTAAATATGGCGGTGACTGGCAAGCTTACGCTGAATAAACTCATTAATCAAGCTGAATGGATTATCCTCAGACTTCTGAACGCATCGACCGGCGGAACACAGTACAGGAAGAAAAAAAAATGGCGTTGCCGCGGCGCCATCAAAGACACTCGGGACTCCGAAGAACGTGCACTATGTACATTACAAGAAAGGCTGCATAATCCCACAGATCGGCAACGCAACATCGGTACTATTTGTGGACGATAGACACCGTTTTCAAGACCCCGGGAGGAGGGGGGGGGAACAGCACATCTTTTGTTCAATTAGCAGAAACTTGCTGTTGCGCAGGCGGCTGAGCAGATCGTGAAATAGCAGCACCAAGGGCTTGCGTGCGAATAGCGAGGCCACGCGTCTTTTCAATTACAGTCTGATAAACAGGTAATGCCGGTCTATTGATCTCGATGATGTTCTGTATTGTCACAGGAAAAAGAGTAATGAATCAAACGTGTAAGTAAAAAAGAGATAAAACGGCCCACCTTTTCGAGATCAATCTTCGCATCTGCACCCATCCGGGTTTCCCTGATAAGATTGACAATCCACTTTTCACCTTCTTCCTCTGAGAGGTTCAACCGTTGCGATAAATCCCTACAGGAAAGATTAAGTAAAATACAGATAGACGAGAGAGAGGTCAAAACTATCTCACCTGATATCGATTATATGATGAATCCTACAATACAACTCACAAATCATATACCTCGCATTATCCAAAAACTCTTCCCTAAAATCTCCCAAAAAAAAATCATTCTTCACAACCTCCTCCGCTCTCCTCAACTCACTCTGCGCAGCCTCAAAATCAAACTCCACATACAACTCCTTAAGAAAAGCAGTAATAGGGTCCTGATACTGATACTCCTCCATCTGAATAACCTTGACGACTTCCCTAATCGCATTCCGAACTCGGGTCGAAATCGGGTTGGAAGACGAAGACGAGGTAGACGACGTTTTTCGTGATAAAATAGCCGCGACGGTGAGGTATCGCAAAATCCAGGGACACGCCGTTTGAATGGTGTTCAGGTAGGTCGGTGAAAGGAACGTCTCGAGGAGGAGGATACGTCCCTGTTCATGATTAAAATAGATAAACAAAGACCAGTGAACGAGCCATGTCCGGGAGTGCAACAGCGCCAACGCAGGCTCGATTCTGTCATTCAACACGCCCGGCGCATTGGCATTAGCATTAGCATTAGCAGCAACGGCAAGACTCGAACTCGACGACTTGGCATCAATGAGATCCCGTACAGTATTCAGCTCCTCAAGCGCCGTATCCCATTTCCCCGTCAAAGTATCCGACGCAAGCTTTCCCCAATGGGCAGAGGTGGTAAGATCAGGATCGGTCGCAAGGATACAGAAATGATAGAGATAGTCCGCAGCATCGCTATAATTGCCAGACGAATACTGGAACTGGCCAAAATTGTACAACGCAGTGATTTGTTCTAGTGTGAGCTTGGGGGAAAAGAGATCAATGACAGCTCGATTCGTTTTAGAGTTGAACACACACTTGGTGATTATCCCTCAAATACTGTAAATTTTGATTTTTGTCCTGTCGCAAAGCCTGGGCAACCTCAGGCTTCTCTATCACATTCAAAACCGCCTGAGCATCCTGCTGCAATCGCTCATGTTTCGAAACCGCATTCTGCTTCTTCTCCTCAAACTCTGAAGGTCATCATTCTCAACATCAAAAAAAAGAACAACAAAAAGGCTTTCATACCAGCTGGAACCTCTTCATCAGGATGAAGCTGCTCAAACAGTCGTTTCGCATAATCAAACATGTTGGTGCCCTTTGAAAGTTCATACTGGGCCTGTGTCACTTCTTCCACAGGAAACAACTGATATTCTGCAAGATGCGTGAGGAGAGGGAAAACAAGGTGTCGGTCAAGATAAGGAATAATGGTTTTGGAAAGGTCGTGTTCTGTCATCCTAGTTAGCAAATACAAAACCTCAAGACTACATCAAAATCAAGCAATCATTTCAAAAAAATGATCACACAGCCACCAAAATCCCGTGATATATACATTCCACTAGAGGTATATCCAAAGGTATAATTAAAAATATACTTATTGCAAAAATCCATCCAATTTCGAGACTAGACTAACAGTCTCATTACAAGCAAGCATCAAAAATACCCAAGGTATCAATCAATTGAACAAAAAAATAAAAATGAAAATGAAAATGAAAGACCAAAAAAAACCACCCTTCACTAGCCACTTACTCGCTCAGAAACCATCCCAGGTAAACGTAAACATTCAACCGGAATCAAGCCTTGCTCAGACTCTCTCCCTTTCCCCTTCACATCAACCAACCCACAACTCGGATTCTTCTCCACCATCGCCCATCCATCACTAAAAACCTCTATAATCCTAACCTTGTCGCCCGGTACAACACCCAACTCATCGTCCAAAGAAGGATCAAAAGACCGTTTAATCCTCTCAATTTCCATGAACTCGTCATTGAAAGACCCAACGCGGCTGTTGTTGTTGCTTGTCGGACATGGCTCTGGATCAGCAAACGGATCCGTCGTCAAAGAATTCACAACAGCGGCCTCGCGAACCGGAGCATCACCACCACCACCAAGACGAGGAGTAACAGCAGCAGCAGCAGCAGTCGAATAAATAATGAAAGGATCAGGATCATTAAACGGATTCGCCGCACGAACAGGTAAAGCAGGAACTTTCTCCTCCGCCACACTAGGATTCCTAACGCTAAGAACGTGCCCACTCGAAGAGCGGGACGAGTTCACGTTAGATTTCTTCTCATTCGTCGGCGGTTTGGGAAAAGCAAACGATTCCGTAGGAGAAAACGGCCGAACAGACATAGGACTGCTGACTTCAGGAGCGAGAGGATCATCGCCAATTACAAACCATTGACCATCACTGCCAGTGCTGCTGACTGTAGAACCTGAGAATCGGTTTTCGGGGATAATCCTCGGGGACCCGGAACCAACTGAAGTGTCGAGGCGGGCAAGCAATGGTGTGCCCCGGAGCTCTGCCATAGGAGGAAACGACGGAAACTCAAAATCCTCACCCAAACGCGGCGTAAGACTATGGTCCACCGTCGTTTCAAAGCTACTTCTCGCACTTCGCCTATGCTCATCAGGAATCCCACCGCCACTTCCAATCCCACCATCAACCTTGTCATGCGAGGTCCACCACCGTTTCCGACGTTCACCGCGACGTTTTCTGGATCGACGACGAAGCAGAAAGACGACGACTGCAATAACGCCAACTAGAGCAGCGATGACAGTCCCCGCAATAGCGCCTCCCGATAATCCATGCTCCTGTACCCCACCCGTACTGATAGTATCTCCATTATCCACAACCGCGGGTGAAGTCATACCAGGAGTGCTAGTACCAGAGCTCGTCCCACTCCTCAAGCTCGAACCACCAAAGCTCAGACCTTCATTCCCAGAGATCGGACCTCCATTCATATTCCCAGATCCAAGACCGCCATTCCCATTCCCAGATCCAAATCCAAATCCACCATTCCCATCCCCAAAGCCCGACGAACGTCCATTTCCCAGCCCTCCCGCACCGCCCAAACCACCATTCCCATTCCCACCACTACCCAAAGCCGAACCACTACTTGCATTATCCGCACCAGGATCATTCTCAGCATTGGCTGGCGTGTTTCCATTCGTAGGACTCTTGTTCGCAGAGAAAAAAGGCGTGGCGGCAGTGGTGGTGGTGGCGCTGGTTGTACCACTAGGGGTTAGGCTGATCCCTAAATTCATACCTGTGACTCCACTACTACTACTACTACCACTAGCATCATTTCGTCCGGCTCCGCTTCCGCCCGTCGTCGTAGGTGCCAAAGACCGCGTCGAAGTACCCGCTCCTCCTCCTCCATCATTGCTCAACCCAGGGCTCTGCGTTTTAGCCTTGCTGCCATCGCCTACGCCTCCCGCGTTGGCGCTGCTACTGGGCAACGCGTCACTAGTAACTGACGAGAAACCACTTGCGTGCGCATTCTTTTCGCTCAATAAATATGTCAGGACCCTGTTTTACACCCGGCCCGGTATCGCTGAGAATGTAGTCCAAAAATTCAACTCCGACAACTTATTGTTTGTTATTCACTCAGCCTTGGT
>Ga0153946_1000156_pt1 | contig 26942 bp, 41 predicted proteins | sample TSNJ030MetaG_FD_104751 | JGI IMG/M metagenome (GOLD analysis project Ga0153946, IMG submission 104751) | Attine ant fungus gardens microbial communities from New Jersey, USA - TSNJ030 MetaG | ecosystem: Host-associated > Fungi > Mycelium > Unclassified | place: USA: New Jersey, Wharton State... | reverse complement strand
GGGTCTGAAATTGGAATCAAAATAGAGATTGAATGTAATTGTGATACGATGACCAGATGTCACAAGGGCAACCTCATGCTCGACATCACCGAAGAAGGCTACCCAGGCAATTGAAGCTGGAGGAGCTTCCTGGAGGAGTGCTTGCCCGTCGAACGTGAACTCATAATTACGATGTCTGAAAAGGAGGTTTCCGCCTTCATGTGAACTTGGAAGGAGACAGACAAGAGATCCAAACATGTCTTCACTGCGGGGTGTATCTTGGTGAGCTTTGAAGAATGATCCCTCCCCTAGAAGTATGAATAGATGAAACAAGGATTGGCTGAGAACGTCGTACCATAGACATTAAGTATATACAATTCAAAACGAATTCCTTTATGGAGGGAATCGGATGGGAAAAGACCAGATATCAATTGGACGGTGAAATCGCTACGACTAGCAGGGCTAAAAAGCCAAGTAAATTTTCCAACATCCAACTTTCCTGCCTTGCGATAACTTTCGTCAAGAATATCCTGATTATTAAGACCAAAAGTAGCAGGAGAGCATGCATGACTTAGATCTTGGGCTTGGGTCTCAGTGATGGAACCCAGTTTGAGGGAGCTGTCATGGTGCACAACCAAGCTGAAAGATGGCACGCATACTTGAGATCTGGGACAAAGTTATCTTGGAGTACCATCTTGTCGCTCATAGAAGAGGGTAGTTTCAGACTCGGGAAGGGTCAGGATGCCAGAAGTCCAGAGTTCGTGTACGACAGATTTATTTTTGAGAGCATCACGAAGACGCTGGATGACACCATCGGAATCCTTGTTAGCAAGAGCTTCACGGCCTTCGTCGTCCGGGGTTGACATTTGAAGAAAATGAAAGCGCCCTCCTGGGCTTAATTATCAATGTATCTATGAGGGCCGCTTTTGGCAAGTTGACTTAGTGCTACAACGAATTCTTTGACTCGACTTGTTAGCTATAGGGAGCATCTAGGAATGTAGTGCAACACCTGGGACAAGTGTTATTCAAATACGATTCCCTTAGCAACAACCGCCAGATGTGACATTTACTATGATAGACGGGATTTGACCTGCGGCATCATGCATTCCAGCGCATTGATACATATCTAATTACTGGAATAATAACTGCTATCAGCAAAGTTTGCCCCCATCTCTCTCCTTCGACTACATGCCTTCTGTAGACACATCCATGAGTTTGGGCCCTGTCTAGGCCCTCCGCGTCTTACTTTGCTTCTCCTGGAATAGAAATTCTGAGTCAAAAACATGAACTTTAAGGTAAATCATACTATGAGATACTTTGCAACTTCCAATGAATCTTAGCATTTCTCCAAGGTGAATTACTACTATCTTGCTTGCACTCAAGTGAGCATCGACAAAACCCCGCTGATGCCAAAGTCGGCAGTTGGAACACGTCAATGATATGATCTATATCTCTGTCACATGTCCAAAAGTGGCAAGACGGGTACCTAGCTTCTTTTAAACTGTGATCTTCACCCATTACCCACCCAGTGCATGTTAGAGAGAAGCTTGGATATTCCTAGGTTCTTGACTCCAGAATGAAACCCTTTTCCTCTTACTGTCACAAATCACGATAGGTTGTCAGAAAGACGAAAATAGGAGACAGACTGGCTAGCTTGCATTACTTGGATTTGGATCCAGCCATAATGAACCAGATTCATGATTGCAAAAGGATTGATTATCAACTGTTCTAATCTGAAAGTTCCGATCTCCTGCTCTTGACAATTCAGGCAGGGTGATTGATCTTGGCAACAATGCAGAAATTATAGTATACATAGTCCAACACTGGCTTGTTACCGTAAATCATGAAAGACAAGCGGTCCAAGTGCTCTCTATTGGGCTGAGTCACCCAGTCAACATCCATGTACTCACAGCGTTTTCCTGTCTCCTTCATAAACTCATACCCAGTCCTTCCGCGCCATAAGGTCCTCTCGGCTTGGACCCGGAGCTACGAATGAAGCAGGTCTACCTAATATGGTTTTCCTATCTAGATCTAGATCAATATGACGATCCTCATCGATGGTGTTTTGGGACAAAAGACAGAAGGAGCCCTCGCCATCATAGAGGAGGTGGAAATCGTGGTCAATCCTAAGATCATCATCAACATCTTTGAGATCGGAGCGTGGTATCCAGACCCCATCCCCGGACGCATAGACATACTCGGGGCCAAAACTAGAATGAGGATGAACATTGTTGAGGTGCCGACTTGAAAAAGTGGTTAGATGTCACTTGAGGGACAGGTCTTGCAAAATTGGAATAAAAGTAGATATTGAATGTGACTGATACGACCTCATTCACCGAAGAAGGCCACCCAGACAATTGAAACTCCCTGGAGGAGTGTTTGTCCGTCGAACGTGGGCTCGTAATCACGATATTTGAGGAGGTTTCCGCCTTCAAGTGCACTTGAAAGGAGTTAGACAAGAAATCCGAACATTACTGCGAGGGGTATCTTGGTGTTGAATTTCCGCTTGACTGACTGTCCTCTGCCAGATAGGGGTATGCTTTTTCAACTTGCAGAATTGACTGTCTCTTATAAAACTTCATATTACTGGCTTGAGGTTGAAAATCATGTATTCGATTCCCAACTTGAGGAGTTTCTAGAAAAGTACATCAAAGCGAGACCTCTCGCAATGAACAACTTCATTCCCAGGAACTGCGGATAAGGTCCGCTGCTCTCTCAGCAATCACATACGTCGCAACCTGCGTGTGAGCACACGGTACAAATGGCTGAAGACCAAATTATTCAGCTCTGAGGAGTTATGAGGAGGAAAATCTTACCATGACCGAAGCATCAACAATTCTCAACCCTTGGATATTCTTAACAGAGAGATCAGGATCAACTACGCCCCAGCTCGCTCCTTTGGGTGACATAGAGTCGGTCCCAACGAAATGTAGTCCAGATACTGTGATATTTCGCAGTTGCCTATCGATCTCGGCATCTGTCGTTACATTGGTAAACGGATCCATTATGTCAGTGATAATGTCTTGGAAGACGGGTGCTCTTGAGAAAGTGAGAACACTTTTGAAACCTTCACGAGCAGCAACGATGTCGAATTCCTCTGTGAAAAACCCGAAATCGATCATGGGTTCGTCCAATGGATCATTCGACCCGATGGATATAGTTCCACCTCAGGTAGTTTTGAACTCAATTTTCCACCTGAATTTAAGCAAGTAGACTTACGAGATGCAGGACTAACAAGGAGAACAGTTATGATGTATACAGCAGGCGAAAACTTCAAACCCCATTGTTATTTGTCTCTGATTCTATAGAGAGAAAAGATATGCTTACTGCTCCAGGGAGAAACTCAAGATGTGCAGAGTCAGGGCCAGAAGACGGGTCCCCAAGACATTCAGTGATATTTTGTGCTATGCGTGTCCAGGCAATATGACCAAGTGGCGTGCTTTCCACGTAAGGACCGGTCCGATTTTTTTTCCAGATCTCTAAAGCTTTTGCCTGCACTGCTGGGTCAGTAAACAAACTAGTCACCACGTAAGTAGGTCAATCGATCCTACTAGTTTGCAGCTCACTTTCCCCAGGCACCAAAATCCAGGGAATTTGGTGTTACATTGAATAAGACCTGGAAAAAAGGCTGGTCTGTGAGATTGTGCCCAACACTGGGGTTATCTAAAAGTGGCTCTATTCCAATGTCCTTGAGTTCTCCCGCATTACCGATGCCCGAGTGCATGAGGACGAGAGGCGAACCAATCGTTCCACCACATAATATGACTTCTTTAGAAGCCGTCAAGTTGACTGGGCTTGACATGTCAGAGTGATGAACCTCGACAGTGCGAATCGTCAAATTTTCGACGTCAGCACTTGGAAGAACACGGGTGACACGGGCATTGGTGACAATGTGAAGATTTTCACGAGCTCTTGTGTCGTCATCGAGATAGGTTGTGGCGGCACTGCTACGCGTCCCGTCATGGCCAATTGTCGACTGCAGCCATCCTGTCAGTAGATGAGTACCATTGCATTCCCGATCATATAGAATGGAAAGGCAGACCTAGGCCAAGCGGTGTGCCAGAATTCATGTCTATATTGTACTTGAAGTCGCCTCCCAACTGTTCACTTGCTTGTATCACCAGGTTGTCAATTTGAGGATGGGAAAATCCAGATAGTGTCACAGGCACTCGTCCGGTAGCACTATGCAATGCCGGGTCATATCTACCTGTAATGTTACGATTGTCCACGGGGTCCTCGAATTTCTCATTCTAGAAGTATTCGGAATAGGTACAGCCATTCAGATAAGTTACACCAACCTTTCGAAGGTATTGTTGTATATTATCCCAACTCCATCCAGGATCTCCACTGTATTCTGCAAATCGATCGTAGTCCGAGGAAGAACCTCGTGTATACACCATACCGTCTGTTTCGAGATTAATAGCCGGATCCGACATTGCACAGAGTTGATACTCACTGACAGAACTACCTCCCCCAAGAATATGACCTCGTTGTATAGAGAGAGAGCGATTGTTGAGACCAAGTTGAGGAGTGGAAGTGGAGTTCCAGACGTAGCCTGTATTCGCAAGTCCTAGTTGAAGTCCAGGAACTATAGAACCAGTCACATTCTCGTTCCTGTCGACATGGATGATAACGAACAACCGATTATATAGCGGAAAACTTACGTGGGACCTGCTTCAAGAACGAGGACATTGAATTGAGGGTTTTCTGTCAATCTGCTAGCAAGGACTGATCCTGCTGTGCCACCTGTGAGGTTGGAAAGTGTCAGCATGTTGCGGCATCTTCACAACTGAGACGGGGAAAATACCTCCAACGATAATGAAATCCCATTGAACAGTTGGTAAATTGACCACCGTATTATATGTAGCGGATAAGCTCAATGTAACGAGACTAGTAACAACAGCTAGGTTGAGAAACATCTTCTGGAGCCCGAAAGGAAGGGTCCTATGAAAAGCTCTTTTATACTACTTGGTGCCGCGACGGTAGGCCTCCGAGTCCCTTGTTTGGTCTGATGAACTCAGGAAAACTCTCTTGAGATCATGAAACAACTAAGCGGGGATGGTGAAGTGCACCGGATATCGACGCATAAACTTCCTGTATTTAACTGCGGAGAGAGAAGTGGTAAGATTAACATTAGTAAGCAATTTCCCTCTCGAATGGGTGATCGCTATCAAACCTCACTACATGTTCCTCCTGTTTGAGGCCGCTAGCCTGGGATAATCGAGAACGAGCCGAAACTACTTGATTTCGCAAGGAACTCTTCTTCCGAAAATCACGGTTTTGTCTGGAGCATAGAATCACGCTATCTATGATCTCTGATCCCTTAAGCATTCCTCAGTTAGCTTTCTCTGCTGGAATTTATCACAAATTCACCTCATATTAATCCTTGATCACAAAAGCTATATGAATGTGATCATAACGAGCCTTTGCATATATAATAGAGACGAGTAGACGAGTATCTTGACTTTGGTCCAACACCTTACTACTCCTGACATAGGGTTCCAAGGTTTCGTAACAGAATACCCACAAGGACTCAGCCAAGTATTTCCCTGGTACCAGGCGGTTGGTCTGGACCGATTGTTTTTCGTTTCGTGAACAAATCAGCAGTCGGGATTGGGCATACCTAGGACTGACGGATGAATCTTTCTGGAGAGGTCTAAACACCAGAAGCAGCCTCTTCTTGATTCTTCTGACGGCTATCCTGAAGAGTGTGTTAAGGGGAAGGCTTTCCATGAAGCTGAATCAACACAAAATAGCTTATGGATGGCGATGGATCGCCATCGACGAGGCTTGGATACTTTTCAGCAGGAGGAGCTCAATATGAAGTGCTTTTCCTCTAAATGGTCAAATTCTTTGCGAGTCGAAAGGACAAGTCATCAGAAGGCTAGCTGGCCTGCACTCCCTAGAATTCCTTCATAACGAAACCATATTATTCTAAATAGAATCATGACAATAAATCATGACAACATCAAATTTTACGAAAAATAAAGTTTGATTATCGATTGTCCTGACAGTTCAGCTCCCAGGACAATGATATCCAGAGATTGCATCTTCCAAGTTTTCCAGGATTGAACAATACAGGGAGTATTTAATTGAATCCACTGGTCCATAGATATTTCCTATCAGCTAGCTGCTTGGATTTACTGGCCATAATCACAATAATGAACGAAAAGACGACATTGAATGCTGAAAAGGGAAGAATGACTAAAAGGCCATGGCTAGATCCATGTCCGGATCTGAAATGTCCTGATGGAAAAAATCATAAGCTGGAGTCTCCGGAATTTCGTTGGGCTCGGAAATCTTCGCAACAACACACAGAAAATGGTACAAGTAACCAGGAAGTGCCTCATTACCATACATCATTGCGACAGAACGATCCAAGTTCTCTTCACGAGGCTTCGTCACCCATTCAATATCCATACGCGGGAACTTCATGCCTCTCCGGTATAGATTATAAAAGTCTTCCTACAGTGGAGTCCATCCTTCCTGGCCATGGAGAGACGGAACTAGGTCCTCCGGGGTCCCGACGATCGGATCAAAAACTAAGAAGGATTTGCTGAAAAGTCTATCGGAGTTGCTCCAACTCGATGAATCTAGATATTTCCCGTCGAAGATGTTTTTCGACAGGACACGGAAGGGACATCCATCCTCGTGATCATTCTCGCGATAGAGGAGGTAAAAATCATAGTCGACCCCTAGTTCGTTGAAAATCCGGATGAGTGTTGCATCAACACCCTTGAGATTGATGGAGTCTGGTTCCAAAATTGCCTTTCGAAATGGATATGCATAATCGAGGCCAAATCCAAGGTAAGGGTGAACAGACGAAAGAAGAGGATCATCAATTAATTTTTTGAGTACTGATTTGAACAAGTGTTCAGATGTGGCTTGAGAGACGGGTCCTCCAAAATTGGAATCGAAGTAGAGATTGAATGTAATTGTGATACGATGACCAGATGTCACAAGGGCAACCTCATGTTCGACATCACCGAAGAAGGCCACCCAAGCAATTGAAGCTGGAGGAGCTTCCTGGAGGAGTGCTTGTCCATCGAACATGAACTCATAATTTCGATGTCTGAGGAGGAGGTTTCCGCCTTCATGTGAACTTGGAAGGAGACAGACAAGAGATCCAAACATGTCTTCACTGTGAAGGGTATCTTGGTGAGCTTTGAAGAATGATCCCTCCCCTAGAAGTATGAATAGATGAAACAAGGATTGGCTGAGAACGTCGTACCATAGACATTAAGTTTATACAATTCGAAACGAATTCCTTTATGGAGGGAATCGGATGGGAAAAGACCAGATACCAATTGGACGATGAAATCGCTACGGCTAGCGGGACTGAAGGGCCAGGAAAACTTGCCGACATCCAACTTTCCTGCCTTGCGATAACTTTCATCGAATACATCCTGATTGTTGAGACCAAAAGTAGCAAGAGAGCATGCACGACTTAGATCTTGGGCTTGGGTCTCAGTGATGGAACCCAATTTTATGGAGCTGTCGTGGTGCGCGATCATGATGAGAGACCATTTGCAGGTTGAACATCTAACGTATGCTTACGTTGAAGTGCCATCTTGTCGCTCATAGAAGAGGGTAGTTTCAGACTCGGGAAGGGTCAGGATGCCAGAAGTCCAGGGTTCGTGCATGACAAATTTATTCTCGAGAGCGTCTCGGAGACGTTGGATAACTCCATCGGAATTTTTGTTAGCCAGAGCTTCCTTGCGTTTCTCGTCTAAGGCTGACATTAGAAAGTGAAAACCAAAGCCACCATTTTGTAACCTCCGGGCTTAAATAATCATTCCAGTAGATTTGAGGGCCAGTTTTGGAAAGTTGACTCTAGTGTTGCTGTGACACGAACCTAACTTGCCTCGACTCGTTTACTATATTAGGCCTGACTGATGTATCTACGGGAGCCACTTTTGGAAACTTGACTCACGATGTGTAATTTTTCACAGCAAAAATGCGCAGGTAAGTCCTCAGGATGCTGAAATAGATGTCGGACTAAGGTCCAGACGGAAACGACTGGCCTTAGGGCTTACAGGGAAGTAGCTTTATATATAAGACAAATGTGTATATATTTACCTAGAAAATGAAATCGTCTCGGAGTTTCTACATACGTTGTTAAGGTGATAATGGCAATCGAGCAACAAGTGAGCATGCAGGTCAGAAATGTAAGCAGAGCAGAGAGCAATGAGTAGATGAGACGAATAATTGAATGATGTCATACTTCGTCAATTTTTGCAGCAGTCCTCTGATTTGACTCGTTTGCAGTCTTAATTGGGCTTGAGTTCTTGATGATGGGGGTAAATGGATGACTTCTCATAGACAATCTGAGAAATTCTGAATGCTCCATACTGCCGGGTCGGGATTTCAAATTTGGGAGTTTCCTAGAAATCCGTGATCTGGCAAGGAGGCTTGCAATCTAGCTATTTTTGGATAAACGGATCAAAAATATTCACTATATCTGGAAATTGTCCCTTGGGGGAACGGAGACGAATAGGCCTACAATTTATTTTGGTAACAATTTTTCATCTCTATCATGAGCCATTAAAGGTACAATGAAGTTTGAGGATAGTACAGGTCAAATATAGTGGGAGTCCCAATCATCGAATTTGCCTTTTACAAAGTATCTTGTATCTCATCATAAGATTCAACACAATGATGTCACATCTCGGGGATTGGTAATCACATTTCCTCAGACCAGAATTTTAAGGTTTGCGCTTCTCTCCTAGACTCTCGCAGGATTCCTGTGGGAAATCATATGTGATGTGAAATGAGATGTGAAGATTCTCTGGATATGCCACTTTCTAGGCATTTGATGGTTCCTAGCCGCAAGCTACTAAGACATTGTAACTATTAATATAGAATCAACAATTCGTTGAAAGGCAAGCTGGAAAACATCCTTTCTGGCGATTAATCACATCTCTCCTGGTATAACTTACGTAGATCGGAAATACAACTCATAATGAATTTTATATAACAGATAAATATTTAACAAGTGTTCAGGACCTCAACACCATACATTACACTCGAGCACGCAACGACTGTCGCTCTGCATCAACCAGCATATCAACCACCTTATCCCTCGCATCCTCCATATTCTCCCCACATCTTTCAAACACGCGACTACCCAAAATTTTACGAAGCGCGTGCATCTTCTTCTGTTGCCCTAGAGGTGCAGTGATGGGCAGTGACGAGCTTTCCAAAAGATTGATTGACGTAAGGGTTATGTTACGACGTCGGATAAGAGTCGGTGTCGTTGGCGAAGGTGGCTCCACAGAAATCACCGGTAGACGTGCGAGACCAGGACTGGAGGTTTTAAGAGTAGGCTGAGACGCAGAAAAGAGAGAACGGTACAAAACAAGTGCACGAAAGATAGTACTTGGCACTTGACCTTCATCGTCGTCGTCGTCGTCGTCGTTGTCGTCATCATCAGACACAATATGATCCAATGAATCAATCGAAGCCGAAAGCGACGAAAGATCTGAATCATCACTATCTTCCTCCTCCAGAATGCTTTCCCCGGGAACCATGGCCTTCCATACAAGAGGAGCCGCATTCGTCGTGGACATTGTCTCAGATTGCAAGCTACTGATACACTCGACATTCCGAGCCAACACAGCAACCTCACCTCCCAGATGCTTCGCAGCTACAAGCAATGACTCCAAATCCTCTGATGATTTATCCGAGACCACTTTTCCTTTCGAGCTGCTAGAGTTGACTTCATGAACAAACCAACTTCCAAGAATTTCACCGAGCTTCCTTTTCACAAAACACTCGGCAATGGCATCAACAACGCTCAGACCTTCAACGAGAGCAATATTAGGAAGAGCAGCATAAATTTTTTCAATAGTCAAAGAAAGAATGATTTGGTCTTTCTTCTCGACACGAGGGGCAGATGACCAGATGGCACGAGCACGTATGCGAAGGATAGGCCGTATAAGAGCGGGAGTGAATGAAGATAAAGCAAGAGCATAGATGTACAGAGCACGAATGATAGGTGAGGTAGACGAAGGGAGGGATCGATATAAGGTGAGCGCATATGTGAATGATTGTACGGCATCTAGAAGTTCAAGCAACCAGATCAGCATTAGGTAATCAGTCAAAAGCTAGTGATTCACCTCGTCCGAGAATAACCATCTCGACTTTTCTCTTCATGTCTTCCTTGTCGACAATCCCAGGATCGCTCATGACAAGCTTCCTGAGACGTGTCAAGCCAAGGCTACTTCCGACTCTCGCCAAGACGCTGATGAACAAGAGTATTGTTATAGCCAGATGTGCAATCTGTACCCAGTCACGCCAGGCTACTGTAGCCACGACTGGAGGGTTGAATTGTGATACAATATCCGGTGCATAAGCAAGTGGAACTGGAGTTGACGAAAGAACGTGCCCGTGACCTTGCTGAGTAGTAGAGTGCGAATTTGAAGGTGTGACTGGTGAATTGAAAAAGGAAAATAATACGAAAACGGCAAGGAGGTATTGTTGTGATTGGTGCTGAGGTTCTGAAATCGTGACAGCAGGCGTATTGGCCAGAGGCGTAGACTGGACAGGAACTGTAGGCACGAGAAGAGGCATCTTCCTTGGCCGTCCTCGTTTCCTCTTCTCTGTATGGCCATCAAGCAGAACGTTCGACGCTGACTTGGACTCCTTCTTAGGCAAAGGTAGAGCGTCCTTTTCAACTTTAGCTCGCTTCCTCTTCTTTGCTGCACCCTCCCCTTCCTCATCATCATCGTCATCATCGTCGTCTTCATCTCCTTCGTCATCACCTTCAGTGCTATCGAGAGGAACTTCATCACGCTCTTCACCACCAAATCGCTCCCGCCACTCTCGCTCCCATTCTTTCAAGAGGGCTGGACCGCCGACAAGCCCACAGATGAGAGTTTTGAGACCATCCTGCTCAGCACGAAGACGAAGCTCACGACGCTTGAGCACGCGGATATACTCAACGGCCTTTCCGAGAACATTGGCTTTTGAGCACTTCCGGGCGACCTTGACACCATCGACATAACCTCTTTCGTCAATCATGTCGACCTCGCCATAAGGATTCAGAGCACCACCAGGAGCACAGGCAGCTGTACCACCATGAGGAGTGGGGCCATTAGCTGACTTAATCAAAACACCTGACTTGAGGTTCTTCTTGATCTTCTTGGAGGAACCACCTGAGTCACGATCCTCGAGGACACGAAGAGCCGGAACGGCCATACGAAGGGACTGGATGCGAGCATTGAGATTGGTGCGGTAACGGCGTTCTATCGTTGTATGACTTGTCTTTGGACGAGCAGCATTGGCCGGCTGGATGATGGAGGAGGCTATGTTTGGTGGAACAGACTTAAAAGACGATATAGTTGAGGAAAAGGAAGGTGTAAATGGTGGAGGCGTAGAGGCCGCAGAAGAAGGTATTGATGGAGCATTTGGTTTCTGTGGTGCAGTGGGAGACCGCAGACGAGAGATTGGGAGTTTAGGCTGCAAAGCACTGGTGGCTATCAGAGAGCAATAAGCATGCCAATAATGGAGAATAGATAACACTCTTACTTAAATGGCCAGCCTGGAATGGAATGCCATTACCATTTATGGGTACAGCCAGCAAAATGCCTGCTGACTGGCGTACATACTGCGCAAGCTCAACTGCTGGGTCACCAGAATAATCAGAAGTAGCAGGAGCAAGGAAAGTGTCACTAGTGGTTGTCACAGGTGAGGACTGAGAGGACTGTGACACGCCACTGGCCGTGATAGAAGGCTGTGTAGGAAGCGAGGGATCGAACGAAGTTTCCAGACTGGCAAGCGATACTGCGGACGAACTGTGCATTGAATCATTGGTATAGCTACCACTGGAGCTAAGGTACCCAGGGCTAGAAGCACTATCCAATGAAGGGGAATATGAAGGTCCGGAAGACGACGAAGACGACGTCACACTCAGCCGTCGTGGTTTGGTATTTGGTGTCTCCAAGCCGGAAGAGTCCATGAGGACATCTCCTCCATTGAATGTGAACGGAAACTGCGCAGCAAGTATATCTGCTGGTGAGGCAGAGGAAGAGAACTGAAATGCGTCGTCAAATGAAGGGTAGTCAAGGCGGTCGGAAACGCCCAAATGCAAGGCACTGGGCTCGATGCCTTGGAGAGACATATCCATATCCATATCCACATTGAGCATGCTAGAAGTCAGAGTGAAGTCGATATACTCGTTGAACTGTTTGGAATTGCCGGGAGGATTGCTCGCAGACTCCTCGGGCCAAAGTGCACCAAGCTGGGACCAGTCAGGCGGGGCTTCGGTTGAATCGCCGTCACCCATGGCAGCGTTGTTGATAATCAGATTCAGGGGATCGGAGCTGTCGAGCACAACAAGGTCAGAGTTGTCGAGTAGGTCCTCGTTTTCTGCCATGGCCGTTGATTCTCAAAATGCAGAGCGTCACATCAGGCCATTTTCTGTACCACGTGACAAGCCAATCGTACGACGAGCTAAAAAAAACCTCCCTGATTAGCTAATTTAGCGCCGTCTGGAAATAGGTCTGGTGCCTCTTGTGTTCCACTTTGTGTTCCACTCTCAACTGATGTCTGTAGGTCAGTCGTCTGGTATTCATCGCATTGTCCTTGGTTTTGATTCCATTATGAAAGATTATAGCCTATTTGGTGGAGCAGATTCGCTCCTCGAGGGTCGTTCTCCACGCCGTACATTTCCCTCTACGCCAAGGAAGGGAGATGTTCCACTGCAGCCACCCAAAGACCCAGCAGACTTTCTCTGGCTACATACAGAAGAGCCTCACCGCTCACGTCGTCTGGAAATCATGAAGAAACATCCACAGGTCACCAAGCTGATGGGCTATGAACCACTTACAAAGTACATTGTCTTTGGGGTTGTCTTACTCCAAATCTCGATTGGTATCCTTCTTGCGAAATACAACATCAAGTGGTTTAGCTTGTCATTCATTTTACTGGCATATGCCATCGGTGGAACCGCAAATCACAACTTGTTCCTCGCTATCCACGAAATCACGCATAATCTAGCGTTTCCTCGAGTATGGCAGAATAAGACATTGGCGATCTTCGCCAATATACCGATTGGAATTCCATATGCTGCTGCGTTCAAGGTGAGCGTTGTCTAAAATCTTGTCTATGACCCCTAATCATATCATCGATCAGAAATATCATATTGAACACCACAAGTTCCTTGGCCAAGATGGGATCGACACTGATCTCCCCACCAATTTCGAGCTCTTGTTTCTCAATAATGTCCTTGGAAAAGTTTTCTTTGCGTACGTATTTTTCCCCTGAAACATCCAGTGTCTCTAACATCTCCAACAGGACGTTTCAAATCCTTTTCTACGCTCTTCGGCCCACTTTTGTCCGAACTCAAACCCTCACCTCTTGGCATGTCCTCAATATTCTTGCCATCCTATCTTCCGACTACGTCATCTACACCATCTTTGGTCCAACGCCTCTCGTCTACTTCCTCTTCTCCAGTTTCTTCGCCGGCAGCCTTCATCCATGCGCCGGCCACTTCATCGCCGAGCATTACCTCTGGGATGGCCAAGATCAAGAAACATACAGCTACTATGGGTGGTGGAACATTGTTGCCTACAATGTGGGCTATCATAATGAACATCATGACTTCCCCTCTGTACCTTGGACAAGGTTGCCAAAATTGCGTAAATTGGCGCCAGAATATTATGATGAACTGCCCGCTCATCCGAGTTGGCCGATGGTAATCGTGAATTTCATCAGGGACCCCGAGGTGGGAATCTTTGCCAGGGCAAAGAGAGTACCGACAGGCTCCAGTACCGTTGCTCCGCCTCGAACAGAGAAGGTGGCAGAAAAGGGTGAGGAAGAGGAGGGAGAGGATAAGAGTAGGTGATTGAGTTGTCTATCTTTTGCATATCTACCGGTTTTTGCGAGTTGGACTATCATTCTGCATTCTGGACCCCTATTGTAATTTTCCGTAATAATGCTTCATCTTATCAACAATTTCACACTTTATGATCGCACTTCACCGAGTTGATTAGTCGATTAAATCTTTCCGGAACTTTCATCATGTCAGGGGCAACTCTTCTGCAACTCCTATTTTTCATTGCTTCGATCAATCGTTCTTCTCTACTTCATCCTGTTCGATCTGGGGGAAAATGACATCATTTGTATATCAATAACTTGACTTCAGGTGCAAATGCTCTATGCCGGTTCGTTGTTAGATTCGGTAATTGTGCCAGCGCCAATCATGCACAAGATTGGAAAAGTCTATGATTGTTTCAGAACCTGGATGAGATAGTCTTGGATACACGCACCAATTTCAGACAAGATCTAATGTAGTTGAAAGAGCAAAACAACCACTGACGGGGATCGAACCCGCAACCTTTGCCTTTCAATAGAGAAGATTAGGAAAGCAACGCACTACCATTGTGCTACAGTGGCATGCAATTGTGGTTCTGAACTGATTGGTCTCATTTGTTCGGCCCTTGATTGTCCTTTTAAAGATTCAAGACCTAGTTCCCGAGACATGTTCAATCATCTTCTGTCTGTCGGATGGGACATCCCAGTGAACTGAGCCGAGTTATGTCGTTGCACATTTGCCTCCTTCTCCTCCTCCTTGATGTGTCGGCCTCTATCGTTTGTGGTATTCGCAGGCTCGGGAAGCCTATTATCATTTCTTTTGTCAACTCCGTCTGTTGATGGTGCCCCAGCATCACTACTTCTTTCTAGGTGCGAGTCGAAACTTTTGCCTCCTGGACATCACATAACATATATTTCCGTTTAATCCAGGGAAGACAGTCCAAAGGAAGGCGAAAAACTCGGATACCTGCTCGCGGCTCTTTTGTGCCTTCTTGTGATACTCGTGGCACTCTTCCTACGTGTCGTGAAAAGTCTCATTACCCGTCTTGGATTGAGACGGTCAGATTGCTTTAGGGAACTCAAGAGAAGTTCCTCGCGCCAGAGAATCAATTCGCAGGTTGTCACAGAAACACTTTCTTGTCGGTCCCTATCAAAGGAATTCAGCATTCCTTCTATGCAGTCAGCTACGCTATCCTTCAACCACCCTTCTTCACCATCCATGCCAGTCATTACGGTGACAGATAGTGGTGCCAACGATCTCTTTCGCCAGTATCACCCGGAAACCATGCCTTTGCAGTCGCCAATATCTCCGACTCTTGACGCCGCTCATATTGACCGGGCCCGGAGAGGCACACAGAATATCTCACTCAGGGACTCATTTCCACTATCACCATGGAGTGTGCCAGAGACACGGTCTCCCGAGCTAGGCAATAATATCTCAAATCTTGGTATGAGCAGTCAGAGATCATCCGACATGTTACCCGTCAGATCTTCACTTTCCCCGAGCTCTAGTCTTGGAGCAGATACACCGAGCACGAGCGAGTGCTCTCTTTCTCTCGATGAATTTCCCCAACCACCAACACTCCCTTCACTCCCTTCACCTGTGTTGTTATCACCAATCGGATTGGGAAAGTTATCCTTCAGTTTTCCAACCGGCCATTGCAATGGGGCATATGGTGCAAGTACTCCTGTTCTTGAAATCCCAAGCCAGGGTGGATCCTATGCTCTTCCTGACATTACATGCGCCCGTCCTTCTAGCTATCGTGATAATTTGCATTGCTCTTCGTTCGCTCAGGCCAGCTCTATTACACTTCCATCGTATCCCGGAAGAGCGGATGGTGACTATACTGGTTCCTACTTTACTTTCCCTTCTTGTCATGACTCTGTCAAGACGTTAAGAGGAGATCACTGTAACGCCCCTGTACCCTCTCCCTCCCCTGTACCCTCTCCCTCTTCTCCGCCACTTGCTAAGCTGCCATTTTAGTTATACATTCGTTATTTCCTGCTCAAGTCTGTGACATTCATTGTTGACCCTCCTTTGATTCATGTACCGTCGTGATGTTTAAATAGATCTTTAGCCCAGTGAAAGACGACAACGCTAATTTGCTTGCTATCCCTCATTTGGTAAGAAATATGTGTATTACTAGGTAGGACCTCGCAAAAAATCACCCATCGATTGGCCAAATTTGATCCATTTATGCCAGCCCCTTTGTTGAAAAAAAAAGTCAATGATTGCGTATCAGCATCCCTCTCTCATACTCGATATTTGGCATGTGGTGTCACAGACAAACAGACAGCTTCGTAGCTCGGTTCTGTGGGGTGTCGCTGTCGGTTCTTGTGTTTCACCAGTCGCTCCCATTTATGTTTCAGACATCTCACCTGTCATGCCATCAGCCACTAGATCAATTGAGTTGGATTGCATGAAGTGTGGTACTAATTCAACCACTATTTTGTTTTTGTTATATATATATATCCGGAACTACAGAATATGAGTTGTCTCTTCGATGGAGAGAAGATCCAAAGGCATTGACTAATCAAAATACTGTGACCCAGCCTCATGTCTGAATTTTGTGCTGAATATCGATTGTTTGGTCATTGGCTTGTTGGCCTGATCCTCTCTCTCTTTCTAAACCCGTAATTCATTTTTTTCTTGATAGAAAACAATAGAACTTGACTCTTTCACAGAAAGTTCACCCACTAGAGCTTCCGAAAAAAAAATGGAACGATTGGCCATCGCGTACGTGTTCTTGCAAAACGAACGAGGTCCACAATCATGAGCCTCCATCGCGCAGCATGGTATCAGACTTCTTTCACCCAGACGTGGGAGGTGTAGAAAATCACATTTACATGCTCAGTACAGAGCTCATCAAACGAGGCCACAAGGTGAGCTTCCGTCGTCAAATCTGAGAAAAAAAACAACCGAGCCTCAAAAAAAAAAGGTTATCGTAATTACCCACGGACACAAACCCGACCGTGTGGGCATCCGTTGGTTTTCGCCTCGTCTCAAAGTCTACTATATACCCTTCATACCCATCGCGTCATCCGCAACGCTTCCCAACTTTTTCACCTCCTTGCCCTATCTTCGAACGATCCTGCTCCGTGAACACATACAACTCGTTCATGCTCATGCCAGCCTCTCATCCATGGGTCATGAAAGCATTCTGCATGCCCATCTCATGGGAATTCGAACCATCTTCACGGACCACAGCCTCTTCGGTTTCGCAGATGCAGCAAGTATACTCACCAACAAACTTCTGGCGGCCACACTCAAAAACGCAGACGCAGTTATTTGTGTTTCTCACACAGGGTAAGCTAACAAACACGTCCTCACGGAAGGAAACCCCCAAGTTTTTCTTCTTTTTTTGACCAATCATGCACACAGACGGGAAAATACTGTCTTACGCGGGCAGTTATTCGAGAAGGAGAAAGAAGACCCTACCAGGCTTGCCGTCCGAAGAAATGTTTACGTGATCCCAAATGCTATCATCGCAGAACAATTCAAACCCCGTCCCTCCAAACCAAGCGAGACTAGTGTGTACTTCCTCTCTCCTCCCCACACGTTAAAAAAAAAACTCACGTACCTAACAGTCACCATTGTCGTACTTTCAAGACTTGCCTATCGCAAAGGTATAGATCTCCTCGTCGGAACAGCTCCTCGAATATGTGCCACTTTTCCCAACGTACGATTTGTCGTCGGTGAGTTGTTCGCCTACACATTCAAACATACAACGATTGGAAACTTGAGCTTGCCAGAACAGGAGGCGACGGTCCAAAATTGATCGATCTTCTTCAGATGCGTGAAAAGCACCTTTTGCAGGACCGAATCGAACTGCTGGGCGCTGTTCGCCACAGCGACGTGCTTTCAGTAAGTGCCAAATCTGTACAAGCATCTTACCTTACAGAACCTGAAAAAGAATTCTGAATCAAGGTCTTGTCCCGAGGGTCCATTTTCATGAACACGTCCTTGACAGAATCCTTTGGAATCGCCATTCTAGAAGCGGCATGTGCAGGCCTATACGTCGTATCAACCAGAGTCGGAGGTGTACCAGAAATCTTGCCACAAGACATGATCAGTTTCGCAGACCCAGAAGCAGACGGTACGTGCAATATCTATTAGACACGGACCAACGTGTCGTCAAAAAAAAACTGAAAAAGGAACTGACTTCTTCTTGACAGACATTTTCCGTGCTATCTCTGAAGCCATTATGATCATTGCAGCAGGAAAACATGATCCTGAAAAGGCCCACAAACGCGTGAAAACTTTCTATGACTGGCGCCAAATTGCCATGAGGACGGAAAAGGTATATCGGACGGTCATGCATTCACGTCAAATGGAGCTTATGGAACGCATTGAGAGGTATGTCGGTGCATTACAACAGTAATGAACGGTTGTTGAATTCCCATTTCACAGGACAATGGATCTGGGTCCTTTTGCAGGACCAATATACACAATTATTTTGTTGGTTGACTGCGTATTTTTCCTAGCATTAGAGTGGTTTTATCCACGAGAGGATTTGGATTATGTAGAACACCACTGGAACGACGATGCCCTTGCAGTAATTAAACCTGTATCAGCGAGTAGAGATGTCAATGAATAGAGAAGTGAATGCTGTTCGGTGCCCACCCACGAACTATCGTGGGCTCAAGAATCTGATTGCACAACGAGTCGTCGCAATGCGAGGAAATGAATTCGCTCGCTAGGCAAATGTGCACAACGTGGGAGAGTTGATATGAGGCAAGAGATTGGAATTAAAGTTTTACACATGAGACGAAGACCTGAAGTCGAGTAACCCAAACCCGATGGGAGACGTTGCTATTAACTATGGGGGAATCGGGAAATTAGGATACGGTGGAGATTAGGACACACAGAGCACGTCGGGAATGAAACGCATGGGGAGAAGACAAGTCGAGTATAAAAATGAGACTGAAGTGGATGGCTTGGACGTAGGAACAGCAAGAAAGAATAGAGATGGAAGGCCATGATAATTTCTAAGGTCCTCCGCCACGCCGAGCACGCCGACGCTTTCGTCTCCTGTTTCCGACATCAAGGTCACCATCATCTGCTTCAATGGGTCCATCGAGAAGATGACTTCTAGACATATCGTCCCTATCCCGTTTATTACCAGTCTGCACGCGGTCTCGCAGCGACTGCGCCATCATGGGATCATCAGTGTTTCCATGAGAAATGCGTGAAAGTAAAGATCCTGCCCGCGGCACAGGCGCACTGTCTAATCGTTGCTCGAACGTCTTGGTAGGCTGAAAAGAATAGTCCTGTCGTGTTTCTGGGTGCCCAAAGATACGAACCTCTGGGGGATTAGGTTGAGGATAATGCTCCTGTCGTGGTTCCAGGTGCCCGAGCGTACGAGCCTCTGGAATATTAGCTTCAGGAGGATAATGATCCTGCCGCGTCTCCAGGTGCCCAAGCGTGCGAACCTCTGGAAGATCAGGCTCACCGTAATGATATCCTTTATCTTGGCGAAATCCCTGCAGTGGTCGCAAACCACCACCACCACCACGCGTCTGCACCCCGGGCACAAGTTCTGAAATACGCTCATTGAGTAACCGCGGTCCTTGATTTTCGTCCGCAGGCGTCCCAGTCGTACCCCACTTTGATCGACTCCCGTTGGATGATGTATGTAAGGCTGGAGGACGCCTTGTATCGTGGAAATAAGGTAATGCATCCCGACGGTTTTTCGGACGAACAGAAGGTTGAGAAAGTTGCAGAGGTCGAGGAGGCCTGGGAAAACCTACGTCTTGCTGACGGTGGTATCGTTCGTGGGCCTGTTGTGCAGGACCATCACGCAGGATCGGGACTGGAGGTGTTTGTCTCGGATTGATATCCATCCGTGAAGCCTGGAATGGAGGCTTGTGATAGCCGGGTACATCAGGATAGTCCACGACCCGTAGAGGTGGCTCATGAATATGACTGGGCGGAGGTGTCCAATTTGATGAGGTAAACGACGGCTCTTGGGACAAAGGGGGCGGTGTGGCATCACGGGTAGAATCATTGAACCGCCCATGGGGCGATATGTTACGTTCAGTTGACCAAGTCCTCTGCTGTGCTCGATCCAGTGACTCTGGGAGAGACTGGGAAGATGTGAGATCGAAAAACAGATGTGCACAGAGAACTATTGGCATACATTCCTAGGAGCCATGAGTTGGCCCCGGTGTTGTGACCAAGGGATATTTGCAGTTTGATTTGCCAACGTAGATGAATTTCGTGGAAAAGACTATGAAGGTGTCAGGGCAGGCCGGACAAAAAAGTGCTACCTGCTTACATCTACCTTATCAGCTCTGTAAAATCGGTCGTCTACCTGCGCATAGTGGTTTTCGCTAGGTGGTGGCTGAAACCGCGTTCAACTCAAGACGCCGGGTACCAGTAAAATAGAGCATACTCACCCTAGGATTGACCTCCTGCTGATAGAGCCTAGGGTATTCCTTATCATGGCTTCTCACTTGAGGAACATCAGTGGCCGGAAACGATGGCCTATCGTTCTTGGGAATTGATGTATTGGCAACGGCATCGACCCCAGAATAGATCTTTCGTACACCAATTGGTATACTATTTGCGCTTGATACTGGAGCTTGACGTCCTCGAAGTTCACGGGTAGCCTGTTCTTTTCAGTTACTAATTCAAATAAGATGCAGAGGAAAACAACATACCAGTCGGTCTGGACGAACTTGAGGCTTATCCGTCCTCCTTTCTTGCCAAGCGACTGGCGGCGTGGGTCCTGGGCGAGGGTCACTGTCTTGTCGAGACTCAGACCTGGAAAAATGGGGAGGTGATGGCCGATCACGATATCTGATGACTGGTTGAGGAAGGCCAGCGGGAAGACTAGTACTGAGTGGTCCCGGGACGACATAGGTCGAATCTTGATGCATTGCGCGAGGCTTCGAGGGAGGGTCGCGTTCCTGATCTTGATAAGCCAAACGGCTATCATGGACAGGAGGTAGCGTTTCTACAGCTACCCCATAATTTCTATCCTGGTTCATCAAATTATCCCCTCGCTGCCATACTCTCGGCCGATCTTGTTCATACCCTCGATCATAACCCGATGCTGAATCACGAAAGCCAGATGAAGGCTGACTGTATCCGTCTTCGCGCAAGTCTTCTCGCCCAGGATAGGTGCGATGGACTTCATATTGCTGGAGAGGACCGTCAATCTGTCTGTCTGTCTTTTTCCAGCCATGGAAGGTGACCGGTGGTGGCTGAGATGGGGGAAGATCTCTTGGGCGCTGATTGGAAATTTCAATGTGACCAGGTCTTACTCTTCCAGCTTCCCTAAACTCCTCGTCTTGAGGAGGCAATGGCTGTCGCTTGCGCACTATGGATACTTTTGTTAAAAGATCATAACATAGATAAGCATCACTGCTTACAGGGCGCTGGGGTCGAATTCTCACTCCTCGCGGGCGATCTTCGTCCTCGTTCACTATGAGGTGGGTACGTCAAAGGAGGTTCTGGAGCTCGAGCCTGCATTGGAGAAATATGAGGATTCGAACGCCTTTCAAACTGAGCCTCTGTTAAATGCGAGAAGTTAGCCGAAGAGTCAACAGGAGCTGTAACAGGCTTTGCTGGCAAACAATTCGCCTTCTCTGTTTCGGGACCAAATCTCGAGGAACGGTCTCTCCGATTCTGGACGGGAGGATTGGGTTCAGAAGAGCGGGAAGACCGTTCCGATGAAACAGCCCTTTCGACCTTTGTTTGATAAATGATGACAGACTCTTGTTCAGATGCGGGCAGGGATGGGAGGGATCCTGTTAAATACGAAGAGAAAATAGGTTCAGAACCGGATGCAGAATTGACGAAGAGGATCTGGAAGAATGGATGTCCTGGGCGCGAAAACCCCGATGGAATGTCCCAGAGTGAGCAGCGCGAAGCATGCCAGGCAATGTGGAGGGAATATTGCCCCAGGTATGACGACACAGGTATCGGTGCCGTAAATACGAAGGAAAAGGGGTAATAACGTACTTGGAGTGGAATTTGTTGTGTTGGTATGATCAGACGGATATGTACGATTGTTGTCGTGACCCTTGCTGCTAGCTTCCTTAGGCTGTATGACATGGGGTGCCTCTTCAGCTTGGGTATCTCTTGCACGGTCATCTTTAGGCTGGTTTTGGGCGCGATTCATTTGCCGTCGCATGCTTCTCGAAAGATGTTGAGTGGTAGATGGTGGTGACGAAGGGCGATTATCGTTCTTCGGCGCGTCAGAGGCGGTGTTTTCTTTTTCTTTTTGCGGTCCATTGAGTTTATTGCCGCGACGCTGGTTACTATGAACGCGATCCCTGCCTTGAGGAGAAAGTGATCTTGAACGATCACGTCCTCTCTCGGGAGAACGTCCAGTTGTACCTGAATGATGACGAGTTTGACGACCATCAGAGTCACCATTACCCTCGTGTCGTCTCGCAGAATTCAAGTTGTGTCTATTATCAGGTCGATAATGACGATCATCGTGGGAAAGAGCCACAGGGACATCTGTGGCACTTGGACCAGAGGTAGACTAGTCAAATCGTCAGGAGCGAGAAGTTGCTCCAAGGGGGTAAACCGGACTTACAGGACGATCCCAAGTTGAGACCTTGTACCGTAAGTCATAGTAGTAGAATTCATTGGGTCTATCACGGGAAAAACGTATCTCCCACTGAGGTGGAAGAGGTCCGATATGATCATACCGACTCCCGTCCTTGAGCTCATGGCCCGAGGTGTCGACCTTTTTGGGCCTCGATGCCATTGCTGTTGCTTCTACGATTGTAGGGTCGGACGGAGGAACATAAGGAATACTGGCCGTGACAGGCTTTGGAGGCAGGGCATGGGTCAATCTGATAGGAATTGTTAACTTGTGACTGGGCTGGTTGGAAGGAGTCGGCGGGGGTTTGTTGTGCTCTGTTGCAGGCGGTTCGGGATTCTGGTCTGTGGTTTGAGCCGAGGGAGGTTCCTCGGGCGGCAAAGATAGTGAGCGGGTAGAAGCCACCTGAGGAGTGGCGCTAGGGAGAACTGGGTCCTCAAGGGTCAATCTTTCATCCTCGTCTCCGAGAGAAACAACATCATCTGTGATATATTGGAGTCAAGAGCCGACTAGGGTAAAGGCTATGAGCTGAAGAATACCTTCATTACCCCAGTCCAGAATCTCGTTATCTTCTTCAGCCATGTTGGTTGTGGCAAATGTATGAGTGCCCGTCAGGGATTGTAACCTCATCATTTGGGACTCCGCCCAAATCATTCAAACTCAGGCCGGGCAAGTAGATCGTCCTGCGTCTAATTCTGTTATTTTCTAGGCTGGCTTTTCGACGGATAAGGGCACCAGATGCGATGATTCTACCGACAAGCTCGACCTACTCTCCTGAAGAGGGCGGCTTGTCCAACCGCTCAGCCGCAGGGTTCAGTATACCCGTTATATTCAGGAGGATACATCGGCTTCAGCAAATGGTAAGGGGACTTTCTTCATGATATGGACTCTGTTGAGTTTCACAGGATTTTGAACTGGCTGCCTGGCAGCTCACATATCTCTGTCTGGCGCCCCGGCGCGTGTGAGTCTGCCATTTCTGACCCGGGTGTATATTGACCCTGTTCAGGTACCGCAATGTCTACTTCCATAAGCGTACGGATTGTACCCCGATCATGAGCATCCAAAAACTCACAATGTCGACTAGAAACGAAGAACACGTGGGCCAGAGATGACCCAGCTATTCTGGTCCTTATTGCTGCATGTCTTACCGGTACGCCACAAGTTTTGTGCTCGTCAAGTCCTATCACGAGCTATTCCAGTTGCTGCCCTTGCATGGGGGATTGTGTACAGAGTCGGCCTGTGGGCAACTCTCAGCCTTGTTTTGTTCATGATTCTACGAGATTTCTTGTTGTCTGGAATCATCGTTGCAACAGTCCTATGGTGAGCTCGATATCCAATCTCATGTCCATAGAATCTGGATTTCGCAAGGTTCATCTCCAACCGGATGCTTTTGTCCCCACCCTCGCATTCGACACCAGCAGACTCGTTCGTGGAGTATGCCTATGTATTTGATGTCCACACAAACGCATTCTTTCCTTTATACCTTACACTTTACCTTGCACAACTTTTCCTGCTTCCCATCATACTGAAGGACAACTGGATCTGTCTTTGGCTCGGCAATACCTTGTATCTGGCTGGGTAGGTTTCAGCCCACGGTCTGGTGCATGATTGTTGACATGATCGCTGCAGATTTGCCCAGTACACATATGGTGTCTACCTTGGTCTCAGCGGTAAGTCAAGCAGCATCGGCAGATATCAATATTAATGGGACCACAGCTCTGCCTTTCTTGGTGCGTTCTGAGCTCCTTCTGTCGCCTCTTCTGCCGCTGTTCACTGCGTACATACTGTCGTTGCTTGGGTTTAACGTAGCGAAGCATGTGCTTTTTGCGTACTTTGGCCGGTAGATTACAATATATATATGTTGGCATATTTGTGCTGTCAAGCAGCTGATCAAGTCGTCACGTTTCCACTCACATCGCCATAGAGCCTCCTCTACGATCTCCCCGTGCATTGTGTATCTCCTCGCACGAGCCAAGCCATGAGCACCCATCTTGAGAAGGCCATCGAACAGATCCAAGACAGGAATACACACACAGATATCGACTTTACACAGCATACGCTCGACGACGGCAGTGTCATCAGTACTCAAGAGCGAGTTATCAAGGATGTACGATGACCACACTTCCTTTTCCCAGTAATAACCTCTTTATCGTCCGGCGACTTGTAGGTTCAGGCCCCAGCCATGTTCAAGCCCTCACCGGAACAGTTTTTCGCCAATCGCGGGCAAGACCGCACAAAACCGGACATTGCATTTCTCAAAAACCACTTTTATCGAGAAGGACGGTTGACAGAGGAGCAGGCTTTGTGGATCTTGGAGCAGGGGACCGAGCTCTTGCGGAAAGAGCCCAACGTCCTTCAAGTCGATGCACCCATCACTGGTATGTATCTTACTATATTTCAATCTGCACCGAGCTAAACTAGCACCTTCGTGACGGCCTGGCTAGTATGCGGCGACATACACGGTCAATATGTCAGTTCTCAGGGATCTTTGTTATCATACCGATCCTGATCCTGATATCCTGATTCCAGTACGACCTAATGAAACTGTTCGAAGTCGGTGGTAGTCCCGCAGATACTAGGTATCTCTTCCTGGGAGATTATGTCGACAGAGGCTACTTCAGTATTGAAGTGAGCGCAACTTTGCTTGTCCAGCCTGACAGATATCTTACGACATGGCGTTTGTCAGTGTGTCCTCTACCTCTGGTCCCTCAAAATATGGTACCCCGAAACATTGTTTCTCCTCCGTGGAAATCACGAATGTCGTCATTTGACAGATTACTTTACCTTCAAACTTGAATGTGAGTCTTGTGGTTCAGCACGACAAGCTGATCCCCATGCTCCACAGGTAAGCACAAGTACACTGAACGCGTATACGACGCATGTATGGAGTCTTTTTGTGCCCTGCCGCTGGCAGCTATCATGAATAAGCAGTTTCTCTGCATACACGGTGGCTTGTCGCCGGAACTTAATACTCTGGATGACATTCGTACAGTACGTATCCCTTGACCTTGTTGAATAAGCTATTTTTTCATTTTCCTTAGATTGATCGGTTCCGCGAACCACCCACGCATGGCATAATGTGCGATATCCTCTGGTCTGATCCTATGGAAGATTTTGGTTCGGAGAAAACCTCTGAAAACTTTGTACATAATCACGTCCGTGGTTGTTCGTTTTTCTTCACGTAAGTGTTTCGTTGAATTTTGCTTGCTTTTCCTGATTTTCTACTCCTAGCTATCAGGCCGCATGCCAGTTCCTTGAGCGAAATAACCTGTTATCTATCATTCGTGCACATGAGGCTCAAGATGCGGGGTATGTACGAGGGTCTCACCGTTGATATGTAGTCTGAAAGTGAGACCAGGTATCGCATGTACCGCAAGACGAAAACAACTGGTTTCCCCTCCGTGATGACCATCTTTTCCGCGCCAAATTACCTCGACGTATACAATAACAAGGCCGCTGTCCTCAAGTATGAAAGTAATGTCATGAACATCAGACAATTTAATTGCACTCCCCATCCCTATTGGCTACCGAACTTTATGGATGTCTTCACATGGTCCCTACCCTTCGTTGGTGAAAAGAGTACGTTCACAATTTACTTCAAACGTCGCCGTTTAGTAGCCAACTACAATAGTCACCGACATGCTTGTCGCTGTCCTCAACACGTGTACTAAGGAAGAGCTGGAAGAAAGTGACGAGGAACTTGCTCTGATTTCACACCAAGTCGCTCCAGAAGACTCAGCCGAACGGAGAAAGGTCATTAAAAATAAGATTATGGCCGTTGGTCGCATGGCAAGGGTGTTTGCTCTTCTTCGGTATGTACCACTTTGCCTTCTACCGTATCCCCAACACTGACCAGTCAATCATAGAGAGGAATCAGAAAAGGTCTCAGAACTCAAGAATGCCTCTGCTTCAGGGAAACTACCCTATGGTACTTTGGCATCCGGAATGGAAGGTCTAAAAGAAGCCATTCAAGGCTTCGACGACGCGTGAGTATTTCTGATGTTCCATGTCAAGTATAGCTCTCATATCAGAATAGTCGTAAATCTGATATCGAAAATGAGCGTCTTCCACCTGAGCTCTTTGATGCTGATTCGGAGGAGGGTAAAGCTCTAGTATCGTCTCTGCCGACAACGCCCTCAGAGGCGACGATAGAAGATTATCCTGGCGTCAATGCTAATGGGGTAAATGCAGGGCTTGAGAGTGTCATACCCGGCCCCACTGCCATCAACACCATATCGTTACCGAAATCTCCGCCTCCACCATCACCATATTCTCCGACTAGTCCGACTGGGGTTGGGATCAGAAGGGGTCATTCGAGAACGGCTAGCTTGGGAACTACCATGACGAGTCCGAGTACACGAAGACGGAGTTGGGAAGACACGAGGTCGCTTATTCAGGGTGCATTGGAGGGACAAGATAGAGTTCCGGAGGAAGATCAAATAGACGGACTTGCAGATCGATTGGCAGGATCAAGTGTTGGCATTTCGGGAACTCAGGGTGCAGATGCTCCTGGATTCTCGAACGGATTTTCCCATTGAGAGTTGTTGATGGGGTTAAGTGGGCGTTTGACGTTTTTGTGTTTTTTTT
>Ga0153946_1000153_pt1 | contig 27011 bp, 35 predicted proteins | sample TSNJ030MetaG_FD_104751 | JGI IMG/M metagenome (GOLD analysis project Ga0153946, IMG submission 104751) | Attine ant fungus gardens microbial communities from New Jersey, USA - TSNJ030 MetaG | ecosystem: Host-associated > Fungi > Mycelium > Unclassified | place: USA: New Jersey, Wharton State... | reverse complement strand
AGACTACTCCTCCATGCTTGTTTTTTCTCCGACTACTCTACCACAAATGCTCGAATCGCTCGTCACAGACTATCTTCCTTCGCTACGAGATGCCGCTCCGGCTAACTCACTATACATGTTAACTCGTTTTGCTTGTTTAGCTTGCGACCACACATGGCTAGAGGGACTGGTCATCTCTGCTACTGGCGTAATTGAAGAAACCTTCTTTGTGAGGACCTGATTCCTGCCCATTAACCCTTCTTTCATTGATCAGCTTCTCAGAGTCGTGCAGAAGACCTGACTTCACTCGTTTTTTGGTTATACAACACAACCCTATGGCTACATTTCATTCAGTGCGATACTGCCATCAATAGAACCTGTCAATTGATGGGTTCTTTTGAGCTCATTGAGGAGGTCATTAATTCTGTTTTCGGTATGTCTCTTCCAACAGTCAGAGTAGTCGGGCCTACAAGTTTTTGCAGTATTCGTCATCAGATTTGCTGAGCGACGGATCGATCAGCTCCTTAGCAGTACAATCCTCGATTACGCGCCTTCCTCTCTCGATTCAGTCCAGTTCGAATCTGAATGGTCTTTCCTACGTTCTTTCACTGGCCGCAAAACCGCCACCACCGCTCCTCCTCCATCCACCTCACACTCAGGCTCAAATGCGAGCGTACGCTCACCAACAAGCCCTACAATTTCTCAAAGCCAATCTTCTCGGAAGTTCTCGTCTTTAAAACCGACTTTTGCATCATCCAAGAGACACCAAGGTGTGCAATTGAATACCCTATTTTCAAACGGTATTTCAAGTGCGCAGGCTCCTTCCCCTGCGGATTTGACGTCGTTCTTGACCGCTCTTCATTCGTTCCTGGTCATGAGTGATATAAATCCGGCGCTGATTACGCAGTTGTGGTCGCAAGTATTCTATTGGACTGGCTGTGCGTGATTTTGCCACTGTTGAGTTTCCGGACATAGTGATGCTAAGATTCTAGGTAGGCGAGACATTTAACAGGTTAATCACTCGTAAGAAATTACTATGTCGGTCGAGAGCTGTGCAAATTAGTCTGAATTTGTCGGAACTGGAGGAGTGGATCGTGCAAGTTGGATTGCCGAAAGGAATTCAAAGTCATCTTATACCCGTTAGAGATTTATTGAATTGGCTGCAGGTACGTGAGTTTATTAACCTCGTTCTGCTTTGCGCGTTTCACGTGTATGGAATCAGTGTTTGTCGTCGATCACTAAATTTCCTGATCTCGTGGGTACGATTCAATCCATGAGAGGGATCAATCCTCTTCAGGTGAAATGGACGTTGTAATCTCCTTTTCGTACTCATTCGTGTTTATCAAGATGCGACGAGCCGTCCGTGATTACAAGTATGAAGTTAATGAAGATCGCATGACAGAAGAATGTATGCAATACCTTACACAACTACAAAAGGATTGGGAGAGGCATCGTGTAAAAATCGGAGTAGAAGCGATGCGCAAAGAGGTAGATGACCAGTGGACTCCCTCTCCGTCTAACCATGTGTGGATTGAACCATGAATCCCATAGATCACCGAGCGCGAGCGTGACATGGAGAGCGTTTCCTCCTTCCAGAATGATCAGTCTTTCTCTTCATCAGTTTCTCCGACTAGTCCATCCGAAACACAGAATCCTTATCAAAGCATCGACATTCTCTTTGACAAATTGAAAGACAAATCCTTGTGGGAGCCAATAAAGCCGCCACAGCCCCTAGGCGAGCTCCTTGACTCACGGTATATGATCCCACTGCTCTTCCCGACGGATCCCAGGATGTTGGGTGCATTTTCAAAGCACCTCAATTTCACACAGATTGTGGATGTGAATGGATCCAAGATGCAATCTGATGATACTGTGTCTTCAAGGCAGAGCTTCGAAAGTCAGCGAAGTTCGCGTAGTGGACGAAGTCCAGAGGTGGCCGATGGGGTTATGTCCTGTAGATGGCGGAACAAGAAGATCAGGGAAGTGAGGATGGGTACTCTACAGAAGATCGACGGTACCGCCGCGGCTGCTAGATGGGGAAAAATAGTGGAACATCGGTTTATGGATGATGACAGTGAGGATACCGAGGGAATCATCAAATCTTTTAATGGCAATGGAGCGATAAATGAGGCTTCTGTTAGTGTTGGTGGTGGAAATTTGCATCCATCATATTCGGTAGATGATTTGCTCGAGATTGCAGAGGAGAACGAGACGATCAAGATCAGTGTTGCTACGCAATTGACGCCATTTACGAGGAAATTGCCCCAACGTGCGAATAGCGCGTACGGACAAGATATTAAAAGGGTCAGGCAGTGCGATGTCATACCGGCGGAGAAGAGACAGCCTGGCGAACTCTAGGGCTAACTTATTGGGTTGTTGCTGTCTCCGACTTGCTACTCGATTGTTGCTGTTCTCATTGGCCTATGTATTGGTTTGTGCGGTGTATTCTACAGCTTTCTGATCTGTGTTATCTTAGAGTATGGATATAATCTTGGGGTTATGACTTGCTTGGACAAGGTTGGGAATGACACCAAAAAGCTGTTTGTTGCTCGTATGTATATAGAAATTTGCTGTTTAGAAATTGAAAATGAATTGTACAAAAGGTCGAAACTCGCGACAGAGTATGGGAAGGCAGTGCATTGGTGCTGGGCAGGGGATAAGTAGCCTTGGGAGCCGCTGCGGAATCTCTATCCAAAGTTATTTAAGGCTATGCCCATTCAGCACAGCTCCACAACACACCTCTTATACACGTCTCACCATCCTCGACTTTCGTTTTCGCCTCAACGTCCTAATCTTTTGCGTTCGTTGTGTTGGTGATAACTGCAGAAGCCTAGTTGGCTCAATGGCCTATGACGCGAATCACTATTCGGACCCTTTTGCTAAAGGGCATAACGAGATGAAGTCTGGTGCTGCCTACTCGGACATGGACGCGATCTCTTACTATTCTCCCTCTGTGTTCACAACGAAGACCGATGGAGATCTCGTGTTGACACATCAAAATGACTATGTACAGGGGAGGCAGTCTCATAGCGATCGTAGCACACATTCAAAAAAAAATTCTATGGACAGGGCTGGTAACGCAGCAGGAGGTAGCGCGACGGGTGCTGCAGCAGAGTTTTATAATTCTGAACCTCAAAATTTGAACGCTAGCGCTGGTGGTATAGACAGTTCGAGGTTGAGTCAGTTGACCGAAGAGGACGAGGATGAATTCAGTCAGAAGTATGCGAATCCGAGTTATGGTGCGGGTTTAGATGGGGGTACAAAAGTGAGGCCGTATGATGCCCATGATGAGACGTTGGATGCATCGTTGATGAAGAATGCGGTTGGTTCTGAGCGGCCTGGCTTTAGTGATCTAGGTGAGCTATGAGATAAAGATTTGGCGCTCGTTCCTGATAGTGGCATCAGAGTATGCGGAACCTACCAATAAGGATTTTCCCAAAGATAAGAGGAGTGCTTTCACCAAGTTTTTAGCAAGTGGAAGGTACCCATTGGAACAGAGGATAGAAGACAAGAAGCGTGGTATTGGAAGGCAAAAGTACCCTTTTGCTGGTGCGCTTCTGAATAGAATCATACTTCAGTGAGTTGAGATTGTACTAACGAGGAAAAATGTAGTGTGGGCGCTGACGATTGCAATGATTGGCGTGTTCATCTGGGAGTTGGTCTTGAATGCCAGAGAGCAGGGGAGTCCCATCTCAATGAAGGTATGTGCTGCTCTCGTTTGACAAGAGAGACACTGAATTTGAAGTCATTGCAATAGCCTGTTGTGAACCCAATGTTAGGGCCATCATCCTCCGCTCTGATCAACCTTGGTGCACGGTTCCCGGCATGCATGAAGCTAGTGCCAGATGTGCCCCCATCCACGCGTCTTCCATGTGAGCAAGACACTTAAACTGTTTATTTTGTTGGTGAATAATAACAATACATACATAGGTCTGAATGACACCGCGAACCCGCCAGATCAAATCTGCTCCTTGGAAGAAGTCTGTGGATTTGGAGGTTTCCATGACCATGATCCTAATCAATGGTTTCGGTGTGCTCAGTATTCTACGCCATTTTATTATTTGGGTCGACTGATATCTCTTCAGATTCATCACACCCATCTTTCTACACGCGGGAATAATTCATATTCTGCTGAACATGATTGCACAGATGACACTGTCCGCTCAGATTGAGCGCGAAATGGGTTCGACTGGTTTCTTGATCACCTATCTTGCTGCTGGTATTTTTGGGTATGCACGTCATGAGTGTCATGCGTCTCACGAAACGTTGACTTCGTTGGTAGAAATGTTCTTGGTGGTAACTTCTCGCTGGTCGGTGTTCCATCCGTGGGTGCAAGTGGAGCCATCTTTAGCTCTGTTGCAGTACGACTTCTTTTCTATCTGGTAACCAAAGATCTGACACTGCTGGAAAGATAATTTGGGTCGACTTGCTCGCCCATTGGAAGTACCACTATCGACCTGTTCGCAGGGTGTGTAGCACTTATTTTGTAGTGTGCTTGATTGTTCAGAATTCGCTAGCTTGTCTTTCAAACTATAGAGCTTTTGATTGGTTTTGCCATTGGCTATATCCCATGTAAGTCAGCTATGTCTCTTCTACTAAATTTGCTTAATATATTTGGTAGATGTTGATAACTTTGGTTCGTTTTCCTTGGTCTAGGTACACCTTGAAATAATCGACCTGTCAATTTTCAGCTCACATTGGCGGCTTTGTCATGGGACTCTTCGTTGGAACTGTGTTCTATCCGATGATCAGCGAAACAAAACGCCATCGGTTGATTGCCTGGACAATCAAAGTTGCTGCCATCCCTGTGGCCATCATACTCTACATGGTGCTCGTCAGGAACTTTTACACTTCGGACCCCTATGCAGGTATGTCACAGTCATCTGTCATTCGTCGCCGCTTGTCTCAAGTTCTCTGTAGCCTGTTCCGGTTGTCGATATTTATCGTGCATCCCAACCGCTGCAAACAATCACTGTCAAGGGTATGTCCTTTTTGTCATCCTATCCCTATGTTTCCAACTGACGATGCTTCTAGAACTGGTATGTTTACCTAGACAGCTGAAGTTACTTTCTGACACTCGTTTAGGCCTAACAACTTTCCAAACTAATAATTAAATGGATGTTTTCGATGAGTACCGCTCATGGACCTGGTTTGTTATGGGAAATCTGGTTTTCTTTAGTACATTGTACCATGTCATGTAGAATATGGACTTAATGCTATTCTTTATGCATCACATGACGAAATTCGTTAGCGTAGTTATAGTATACCTTCTTCACACCATCTAATGTCCCAGCTGACCATTTACTTTCTATGATTTCTCCTTCACACCCACTACTGGATCTATCCTTCTTTACCACACGTTAAATTTGAAGTTTTTATTGGTGTACCGTGCTCTCGACCCATCCCGGTTTACCTCCTGTTAGTAATACCACAATGCCAGCCTTTCGACCACCAAATTTTGTGCTGAACCCAAAATGGTTTCACTACCTCGGGATACTCGCACTTTGTCTCGCGACTGTCCTCGGGCTACTGCGCTCGACATTATTTGGTTCGTGATTTCGTCCACCATAGGAAGGGTTGCTGACATGTCACTTGCCACATAGATTGGCTGGATCCAATGCATTGCCATGCCTTGCTGAATACTGGAATATGGTTAGACAGCGGCTGGAAAAACTGGCAACCCGACGGTAGGTGAATGTATCTCGAAAAAAGCTCGGTTTACCTCACTGGGAATTATTCAGGTTGCATGCTCTATACATATACACCACAGGACTCTGCAAAATGTTTGAATACACGAGATATTGTGTTTGTGGGCGACTCTATCACCCGCAAGCTATTTTTCCAATTCGCGAGCATCCTTGATGTCAAACCCCCGCCTGCAACTCTTGATGAGAACCAAAAACACTCCGATCATGCGTTACATTCCTCAACTGGAGTTAATATCTCTTTCTACTGGGACCCATTTCTCAACCATAGCCGTACTACCGATCTCCTCACGACACTATCTTACGACGCGCCTGTGGACTTGAATCGCCCTGCGCTTCTTGTATTGGGATCAGGTCTCTGGTATCTGCGTCATGCGAATGAGTCTGATGGCGTGTCTGCGTGGCAAACCAATACTGCTCGCCATGTTTCAATGATCAAGCAGCAGCCAGTCTGGCCAGCCGACTTGATTGTCATGCTTCCGGTAGAACGAGTGATTTCGACGAAGCTTACACCTGAACGTGCGATCACAATGCATCCATCTGACATTGATGCCATGAACACTGACCTGTATCACCGTGTGTATCCCAATGGCGATAGGGTATTGTCGGAAGGTGGAAGATTTGGACGAATGCCCATCATATTACCAAAGGTATTTAATGACATGTTAGATGCATCTCAAACGGAGGATGGATTGCATTATAATGATCAAGTTCTACGAGCACAAGCGAATATCCTATTGAACCTTAGATGTAACGATGTGCTACCGAAGAAATACCCACTTAACAAGACATGCTGCAGTCGCTATCCGACCCCTTCCTTGATACACGTTTTGGTGTTATTCTTGGTTCTGGCATGGGGACCGTATATCTGGGTTAGGACGCGCAAGTCAGGTATGGGTTTGGCTTTATCTTGAACAAGGAGGTATTTGAAATAAGGGTCATGTTGATCAGGTTCAGGGGTTCGAGAAGTCGTTGCGTCCTTGGGAGAAAACGAGCTTCCTGCGCTTATGTTGAGTGCTGCTGCATTTCTAATTTACGTCGCCGACCGGACAGGTCTTTGGCTGAAAGAACAGAAACAATTCAATCTTTGGTCTTTTACCTTCCTTTCTCTTGGTTCGTTGGCGTTTGGCATCCTGACGCTCAAGAAAGGGGAAAAAGATTTTGGGTTCCTAAATCGAGATCAAACAGATGAGTGGAAGGGGTGGATGCAACGTCAGTAGATTTTGAGATCTGAGTGATCTAACTTTTGATCTCTGCCTGACAGTTGCGATTCTCGTATACCATTATGTTGGCGCCTCCAAGATTTCAGGCATCTACAACCCCATTCGTGTGTTGGTCGCATCTTATCTGTTCATGACTGGCTATGGGCATACCACTTTCTATCTTCGGAAAGCTGATTTCTCCTTCGCGCGGGTTGCTCAGGTACCTGTCAAGAGGGGTTCCTGACCCTTCATTTACCATTGAATCTTCTTTCCGGTTTGCTGACCCGACAAGTATAGATCATGGTCCGCCTAAATCTACTCACAGTGCTTCTTGCCTACACGATGAATACCGATTACATGTTCTACTACTTCGCACCTCTCGTATCGATGTGGTACATCATCATCTATACCACTCTCTTAGTTGCTTCGCGGTACAATGAGTACACGAGTTTCCTCCTGTGCAAGATCTTCCTTTCTTCGTCTCTCGTCACGTGGTTTTTTAAAAGTGAATGGCTACTTGAAGTCCTATTTGGGTTTCTGAAGGATGTCTTCAACATACAGTGGGCTGCTCACGAGTGGACATTCCGAGTGACATTGGATTTATGGGTAACATACATCGGGATGCTGGTCGCAATCCTAGTCATCAAAGTTCGTGAGCATAAACTGACGGATAGGCCTATGTGGCCCTTGACAGTTAAAGCAGCCGCTGTCGTTTCGGGACTCGTCCTCGTCTGGTTTTTCGGATTTGAGTTGATGCAAGAGAGCAAATTCGCATATAACGCTTGGCACCCGTATATTTCGCCTCTACCAGTTTTGGCGTTTGTCGTACTGAGGAACGCCAATGCGACTCTACGATCAACGGCGTCCACAGGGTTCATATTTGTGGGCAAGTGTTCCTTGGAGCTATTCGTCATGCAATATCACTTTTGGTTGGCGGGCGATACAAAGGGTGTGCTGTTGGTGATTCCCGGGACGAAATGGAGGCCTGTCAACTTTGTGTTGACGAGTTTCGTCTTTCTGTACCTCTCTCACAGAGTTGCAAATGCGATAGGGGAAGTAACGAGGATCGTCTGTATGGAGTCTCAGAGATTGCCGATCACGCAGATCGGTGAGGTACCTTTATCCTCTCATTCATCCTTACCGTCTAGCGGTCTCCCTACAGATTTAGAGAGGAAGGGAACAGATGGAAATATTGAATCAGGTTTGCCTATGCCATCTACTTCTCAAGGGCGGTGGATAGATAGATTGGCGGATGGGCGGTTGGCCTCACGAGATTCAGGCTCCGCGCGCCTCCGCCGCGTAACAGAGTGGATGTCAGGCTTAGGGTGGAGAGCGTTTATTCTCTTGTCTTGTTTATGGATTCTAAACATATTTTGGACTTATCCAGAGTAGGCATTCAGTCGCAGTCGCATAGATACAATTACATTTCTTTTGGCTCTTGCTAAAGTAGATACTACTCCGAAATTATGATATGAACATCCAAAAAAAATAATGTTGATAGAGAGCGGCGTGCATCTGTGAGGTTCTTCAATTGACAGTCCTATGAAAACAAAGTCAGCAGGGAGGAACACCAAAATTCTTCATGATAGTATCAGTATTAGCATGGTAGCTCATCAACGATTGTCCTTGAGACAACGTCAGGGCTTGACTTCTAGATGTATGCATCCTGTCATGCAGAAAGAGGAAAAATTATGCTCACCGAGCCAAAGAGAACCTAAAACCTGCAAACGAAGTGAGCAATCATTACCGAATTGAAACAACAGAAGTCAGAAATTTGGGTATATGGATAGATTCATTAGCTTAAGCTTCGAAGTAGCGATTCTATGATTCTTCATATGTGCAAAAACTCAACGACATGCTCACCTGCAACAAGAAGACGAAAGAAAAAATACAGAACGAGAACGAGAGTCCACGAAGAGAGTTTAGGGCTGGTTCAAGGACGCGCCTGGCGCGTGACAAAATCAAAAAAGGAGAGTTACATAATTAGCTTGCGTCTACCGACCCCCCACCGACCCCTTGACCTTTCGTTTTTCCGACATTTACACTTTGTCATCACAATGGCAAATGTTATGCACCATCATATTGAATTTGCTCCCTTGCCTGTTGCCCATGCTCCTTCGCCGTTTGGTTTCGGGTTTGGCCTCGGTCAAAGCTCTTCTGGGTGGCAGACGACACCCACAACAAGTCGTGCCAATCCTCTCTCCCTTCACCAACTAGCTTCCTCGCTAAACCAAGGAACTTTGACAGCCTCTCCCTTGCATAAATCGAACAAACGGCGTTTGGAGGTGGACGATGAGGATTCCCCAGTTTCTGTAAAAGCTTCAGTGAACAGTGACGAGTCTATGGATCGGAGCCCAACGCCAGAACGGCCAAAGCGAGCAGCGCCGAAACGAGCACGGACTACACCTGGGGCAAAGGAACAGGCTGGTACAAAGGAAAATAAATCACTGCCATCAGAAGAGGATGAAATGGACGTTGGAGTTCTGCTAGGCATGTTTTAGCTGTTGTTCTTGTTGATAACCGCTTCTGACGCACATGGCTTGAATTTGATAGCGAGTCTACCCACACAAGCACTTTTACCCCTGTTAACTTCATTGCTTAAAACACATCCATCATTGAAATCAACACTGTTGCCGCTCATACCGCGACCGACCCTAGACACTGCAGTTCAGGCTCTTGCACAGGCTTCGAGAAAGTTGCGTGATGCATATCCATATTCCAATACCACATCGTTTTCACAGCCCACTTTTGGATTTGGAAGCAGGCCTCCAAACACATCAACATCATCTTGTCACAATGGAGGAATGCGAGATGCCTATGTAATATCTCGCCTCCGACCACGTATAACTGAATTTGTCGCTGCCTGTACATCATATCTACCTTATTTCTCATGCATACCACATTGCAAGCAAGCCTCAGCTGCGACGCAGCACCAAGCACCGCCACCTCCTCCCGATTTTGCACAGTTCAGCAAGGAAAAATCCCATCCACCAGAGTCTTTTATCTATTTATCAGCCATCACACAACATGTTATGGATCAGCCTCCATTGACGCAGACTTCGATCGCACCTCTTTTGTTTTCTCGCTTAAGCGATGAGTGGAATGCATGGGTGGATAAAGTAGACGAGATTGTTAATCGCCAGGGTGGGATTTTCGGGATTGAGCAAGTGCGGACGTGGGAGAATGCCTTGGACGGTTTTGCGGATGCAAAAGAATTTGAGGGATCGGCAGTGATGAAGGATATCCGTGATAAATGGGTGCTCAAGGTTGGCTGGCTAGTGAACCGAGTGTACCATGTATCCATGGATGTGTAATCACTACGTAAACTTTTGGACCTGCTTGTTGTTCCACTTACGTTCACTGTCTGTTTTCGTCTTTGCCTGCACTGGCTGTCCATGAACACTAGTTACGATGCCTCATTGGATTTCTTGTGACATTCTGAATACATGTACATATGATTACTAGTGCTAGCAAACTATAGAAGGTATATCCACTTCCCAGTTCATTCATGGGTGTAGTTAGTAGTATATCCTTCAGAGCACAAGAATAGAACACACTCCTGGCAAACACGTGATAACAAAGTTAGCGGACTCGCTTCGTCCCATGCATGCACCACCGTGCTCTACGCCATTTGTCTCCGCCAAGCGCAATATCTCAATGGATTCTTGGCAGTACACCCTCCTTGACGCAGGCTCTCCAGGCAGCAGCCAACCAAGCATGGGCTCGGCGAGTCTCTTCACTCACCAAAGCCTCTTCATACTTCGGAAAGCATCCCATTCTACCAGGCTGTCGGCATCTCAAGCGATACGGTATCTCTGGACCCATCTGTACGACTGTCTCTGATGGATTTGTAAAACGTCGTTCGACAAAGTGAGTGGTATGCTTGTGCCCTCATCTTCTTGATGTTAAGCGATCGACTTGAAGGACAGGAGATGCAGTGGTGGCTGACCCAGAAATTGAGGAACGACAAAGACCAAGCGCGCATGCTCTCTCCACCCCGAAATCTCTAGATACGGGGACGCCAAATCCGCCTCCTCCCTGTGATGGTCGCAGTCCTGAGAGAACTCAGACATGGCCAGCAGTTCTGCCCGACAAGAACGATAAGGATATAGTGATGAACGAAGGCTTTTGTTCCGAGGCTAAGACCGATACTCCACCACGGGTTTTTATCACTACCTCAACACCCCGAACCCCCATTTCTCGTCACTTTCCTAAACCCGAATCCTGGAAAGATTTATACCAGAATCTCCGCCTTGCACTGCATCTCCGGCCAGCCCCCACATTCCCTGCTCTGATCGACTACCATGATGCATATCCAAAGTATCGATCAAGGGATTCTTACAACTTGTTGATTGAACTCTCAATACGACATACTCAATTCGGCACCTCACAATGGCTATTTCGTGCTATGGTGCATGATAAAATTTCTCAGAATTTTAGGACCCGGGTTCTCGAAGTGCGATTTTTGGTACGAACAGGAAAGTGGGACAGCGCTTGGGCGTTGGTGACGGGATTAACTCCTCAAGATGTGTATAATAAATTGCGCAATGGTCAGCCACCTGTTCATACGGAAGTACATGCAGATATGTGGAAAGAGCTTCTTTGCATGGGAAAACGCGGTGCTCTGCGACGCGCAAGAAATAACCGGTGGGGCATGGACGAGGCTGGGAACAAAGTTCGTTTACCTCCCCATGAAATAGTTAATGATCCAGCTGTCCCTGGGACAGAAGCCTATTTGAGGCGGCAGAAACTTCTTAGCTGTATTAACCCTACCTTTGGTTCGGATGACAAGTCAACCGAAGTCCGTCCGCAACTGGTGAAATACGCTGTCTCGTGGATGTTATCCAATGGAAGACGGACCGAGGCTGAAGTGCTGGTGAAGACATTTTTATCCCAGTTGCCCCCTTACCTCCGAGAAGAAACTGTCGCTCAATGCATGGATATTATCCACATACTATTGAGCAAGAATCCCGAATTTAATGCAAATCATAAACTTCTCTTGCAGCTGGTAAAATTGCATCCCTCTTTAAAACCTTCCCCGACGACACTTCGTCTCATCCTCGCACCATTGAAGAAGCTCACGAAGTGTGGTATAATAGCGCTCCGTGTGATGAAAGACTTTAAAAAACGATGGGGAGACCAAATTGTTGATAGTTCAGTACGAAGCAAGGTCGCTAATTTGGCAGAGAAACAGGGATCGAAGAACATCATGAAGAGAATGCTGCGAGAAGATAAGGAAGCCTGCCAAGTGGTCCATGCTACTGAGTCCTCATTGACCCAGATGGTTGAAGATACGCGAGAATTGCGTCGACCTCCTGATCGCGAATTATTCCCTCGCCAGTCTTTTCAGCTGAATCTGTGGAGAAGACTCAGCCGGCGGGTCCGTCAGATGCAACCCAGAGATGCTCAGGAGCGTATACCGAAGTAGAGTACTTTCTCTCTCTCATAGCCGTGACCTGTGCATTTCAATCGCCACAGTGCGTTGTTCATATGACACTCAGAGGGCTCCTAAACGTTGAATGCAAAGGGTAGGGTTTGTGGGAACCCGAAATTCCTTTCATGAGTGTGATTGGCCTATAGTTTTGTGCCTAAAACAGTTCATCGAACTGTACTGAACACTACTCCTCCGTAGCTACCAGTTATGAGGGTGTCCTTAACTTCGCAAATGACGAGCAATCTGGATCTGAAAGGCGATCAAACGAATGACGCTTTGGCTCAGCGATTGATTACACAATGATAAGGTTCTCACCTTGCACTTCAAGTTGAAGCGCCCTGCAATATTCAATGAAGGAAGCTATTTCTGACGTCTTCCCCGAGCGTGCTGTTATCTCACCGTTAAAACCGGACTGAATTGGATGATTTTCTGACCCTCCATGCACTGGCATCTGACGAGTCAGGAGTGATCTGCTCTTCCTTTTTGACGCCTCTGAAGCTTCTTGCCGAAGGTTTACCCAGTCGATGTATTGATTGGCATGTTCTTCAATGTAAGTATGGGAGTTGTAGAGTATATCGCAAGGGCGGATCGTCGGGCTGTCATGAGGGTTGACCGGAATATGAATAACAAGTTCTATGCAGAAAAGCGTGATGGGCTTATCGAGAAGCGAGATTTCGTTCGGAGCGGGTTCTGTTTGGCAGGTAAGGCATTCAGTGATCTACGGTTGACGCAGCGAGATCCAAGAAACTGGAGCCCACATCTCCCATTCATTGGCAAGTCTGTGTACGATTCCACCGGGTCCATTCATTTCTTGTCCATGTATTCGATCGCTCGATCTCATCCTTTCGTGCTTTTCTTCTTTTGGGTTCCATCCCTATCCTTTTTTCTATGAATTGTCGGTCATCTTCAACGTCTGAGCTCCGCAAACGCTATCTGTCTAGTTCACGATCTCGATGCTCTTTCTTTAAAAGCAGTCATGTTCGTCCATCATTCTCTATTGCACGTCCTCCATTTCAGAATAATGTCCCGTACTGACCTGGACTATGTATCCCTTTCCTGTGTATGTGTTGGTGTTGGTCCAGGCGGCACCACCTCAATGCTCGCGTATGTTCTGATTTTCAGGTTAATCAAGCTTGATGTAAAGGCGGTAAATTACAGTCGCGTTGCCGTGGTCTCCTGGTTCGGCACTGTTCAATTTGAAGCTTTTGTCTTGCCCGGCACTCATGTATTGGATTTATCCTCTCCCTCTGTTCTGGTCGTGACTCTGGTCGATTTCAGATCGTAACGGACTACAGAACCTCTACGACAGGTATTACTGAACAGCATCTCAATTCCCGTACTCTTGTCCCCTCGCCTCGCCTTCTTGTGCTCATGCTCCTGCCTAGCTGACGCTTTACCCTTCAATACTGTACAACATCAAGTCGCTGAGCTTATTAAAGGCAAGGTTCTCATAGGCCACTGTCTATGGAATGATCTCTCAGGTCTCGTCTGAACTGCGGCACACGGTTTTCTTGTAGCTGACCATGTATATTCAGTACTCGGCATACCTCACCCTGCTGTTAACACCCGTGATGTCGCTCTCTATATGGTAGAGCTTTCCTTCTTGGTGAACAGTGCAAATGCTGATAGTTACATGATAGCCATTCCGCAACAGCCTGAAAGCGCAGCAGATAGTCGGCCTTCCGACCCTGATGTGGAACTTGATGGCCCGCGAAATTCAACTAGCCGGAGAACACATCCATCCAGTACGTAATTCTTGTCTTGCTTTGATTATAACTGAGCAAGGCTGCATTTCAGGTCGAAAACGCACGGGCTGTCATGGATTTATATAGGTCGTACAATGAACCATGGGAGGCCACCATTGAGAAGGGAAACTGGCCTTGTACTATCCCTCCGAGCACTTTCTCGAGATGCTATACCTGACTCTGATGATCATGACCTCCCCCGTCACCCGTTACAATTCTTAGATGTTTGAACTGTTTATTTATTATTTAGCTATCAGATTTGCTGTAATGCTCTAGCCTTTCTACACATGTACTCGCAGCGGGCTTTGTATCTGTAATCTACCAAATGTATGCCAAAGACTGGGAATCAAGAACGGTCTCTGTGTTGAATGAGAACATGGCCCTACGTTTAGTAGCCATCGCTTCTAAAGTGATTGAGCTCAACTACCTCAAACTACCTCGGGTGATCGAACCGTCCGTGCCGTAAAGAGATAGACGTGTTATAGATACACAAATAATAACTCGCTTAAATTAATAAAGGTAATTAGATATCCAAATCTTTTTCGTATATAGAAATCACAGTCCTAAATTTGTGAGCGGATCAATGGCGAGTCTATAACAACATACGTCGTGAGTAACCACTATTCAATACAATAAAACCGTAAATTTCTTGCCTCCTCAGCACCCAATCGTCGCATTATTCCTTCATAGGCGAAAAGAGCAGATGCGTTCATAGGGAACGCTCGAAGTAGTGTTGGTGTTAGACCTCGGTAAAACCCAGGTATACCATCAATTGAATACGTTCGACGGACCACAGCGATGAACGATGGCTGCAAAAAGGTATAAGAGGAAGGAGTAGAGGGTGTAGGATAAGGTCTTGGGTAAGGGTAAGCTAACATTCGGCTACGGCGATAAATGTGGGGTAAGTTCATGCAAGTTCTCAAAAATGATTCAGTGAATCACTTTTTGATATTATCTGCGGGGATAGCCATTCCCCAAAAGACAAAAGAAGCAAAGCCCCCTGACAAGAAAATTGCTGTTCCAGTTGATATCTATCATGACGGAAAACAATGAACTTGATGAGCGAGGTTTCGGTGTAAAATCTTACAGAGTATGGAGATCCCTCGAGACGTGAAAAACCACGCATCAGTGCCTTGGGAATTTTTGGGTTATCACTGCCAATCTAGTTGTGATATGATATTGAAGATACCTCAACTGATAGGAACATCCAAAAAAAATTGGCTCGAAAAATAAGGCTGCCGGTGAACCCTGACCAAATGCCAAAGACACCTTGCTGACGAATTATTTGTCGGGCACAATCAATGGGCCCTTTGAACTGTCGATCCATAACTGCATTTTGGGACTGGAGTTGGAGTTTGACTGCGAAATGATCTTCATCACAAAAAACGAGTAAAAAACTTGGGGAGACACACACCCTTGAGTAACTCAAAGGGTGTGGCAATCACTGCACTGATAAGACAGCAGGTTAACGACGGTCAACCACCACCATTGTGTACCGACCTTGTCAGACCTGCAAATAGTCCAGCGACGCCATGACCAAGGAGAGTTAAGCGTAGGCGCCTGGTAATGGGATGTTCTTCAGTCATGCCTTGCCGGAGAAATAATAACCGGTAATTGTGAAGAGACCCCAGAAGCACTGAGTCAATAATGCCCCAACCAACTGCCTGAGGCGTCACTCCTTTATAGAGCGCAAGGATACCCTGAAGGCAAAGGGAAATGTCATTTGTTCTAACCAAATTTTCTTAGCGTACCTCGTTTCGAACAATCTTACGGAGTGTATTAAGAGCACCATAATGAGACTCTGAAGGAGCGCATTGCATTCGGGTTTTCACGGTGTCGAAACTAGTTTGACGTCATTGAGCCTTGTTTTACTTTTTACCTGATTAAGAATCAGGACTTGGAAGAGTTATGCTTTGTTTTTTTGGCCCGACTTTTCAATTTGAATAAATTCACCCATGCCCAACTGTTACCTAGAAAAAAAGAAAAAGATGTCAATTTGAGATCCCTGAAAAGGTTGTTGGGGTAACCTTAACAAATCCTGGAGAACGAGAACAATAGAATGAGATTAAAAAGGCGTTGACCACAGCTTTCACTGCGGGAGACCTCTCGCACCACTTCCAAGGCCAGCAAAAGCGCCAACGATCCTAATGTGACTGGATGGTATATTCTCTCCCATGTTGAAGAGGTTAAACCGATAAAAATCCAGACACGTGGACAATCAAACACTGCATTGCTGGCAGCTTGGGAGATTTCCCTCCCTGTCTTGTCACATCTTACTACTATATGTCAGATTCTGCTGATAGCAATAGTCAACGAGAGGAGAAACAATGTCGTATATGTCTTGATGGCAGCGAAGCCGAACATGCAATGGGCAAACTTATTCGTCCTTGCCTTTGCAAGGGCTCAATTAGCGTGCGTTTTCCTCATATGGATACAGGAAAGCCTTTCTTGAATCTGACCTTTGGGTGCAAAGTATGTCCATGTGAAATGTCTTCAGAAATGGAGAAATACCTCTTCGTCTAGGAGTGCCTTCTTCTCATGCCCCCAGTGCCGCTACCAATATCGCTTTGCTCGAACAAAGATCGTCGGACTGGCTTCGAACACTGGTGATTCGTTCATCCTCCAACAGATATACAGACGTCACTAAATTTTCATTGACCCACACACGCACAGTCCTTGTGGGTGGCTTATCGGGTCTGTTTTTCACAATTATCGTAATGCTTGCTTCCTACATTACCACATACTTCATGGCTGCGTTCGAAGAGCCAACCTCATCCTACTATTCCTGGTCGTTCTTCTACGTTTCCCCCTTTGAAGTGGCTCAGAATTTGGTAGTTGCAGCGCTCCGAATTCTGAAGGAGGGAGGGATCGACGGTCTATTCGATGAAGCCATTCCCACAGGGAGAAGTGATAATATCCGGAGTCGCCCTCCAGACCGTTTGTCCCGTCTAACTTCTAACCCAAGCTTCATCAAACGATTCATCAAACGGTTTCTTTTGGGACTGCCATTAGTTGGTGCAGGGTCCCTCGTTCACATGTTACTTTCTGTTGGGTATCTATTTCCTGTACAATGGCTGGCCCGTTATAGAGGTAACCGCAATCGTCGTGACAACTCCAGAGATATTGCAGCGCTTATTGTCGTTGCTCTTCTGGCTGTGGGCGCCATGAGGTGAGAGTATCTAGTTCTTCATCCTGTGAATTGCCATTCAGATAAGAACTTAGAGCTTTGCTGAAGGTATACCAGCTCACACACTCTATGACTCAGCGCCTTCTCCTCCGCGCAGAGGACGCTATCCTTGAAGTCAATTAGCAGGTATCTATCTATTTGTGAGATCTTGCAGGAGGCGCTCTACTCCAAAATATGTAAATACTTATTAGCATCATAACATCTGTAATACACGGGATACAACATATAGAGCTAAAAGGTCAGATCATCCATCAAGTAGTCCATCGCCTCCCTCAATCTGTTGCAGCTTGTGTTTGAGATCATTATAGACCTTCGCAATCTCCTTTTGGCCCTTTTTAAAATGCTTAAGACGGTGATTAACCGTGAAACTAATCTTCTGAAGAGCGTGTGCTCTTGAATCGATCGAGGATTTAGAAACATCTTCAAGCCAAAAATTAAGGACTAAAGCTATATCGGACAAGATGACCTCCGCATTGGCAGGATCGTTGTATGGTGAGGTCTATGGGTCACTGAGCAAGTAGAGGCGGCAAGAGTCCAGAAAGATTCATACCTGGGATTCATAGAGATAAGTGAATATGTCTAGCATCATTTCGAGAGAAAGACCGCATTGGACCAGCATCCGAGGCACCCAACCATTGGGTAACTCAGTCTTGTGTGCTAGCATGAAACGTGAGAATAATAGTACGACAAATCCTACAGTTCATGAGACTATGAAAGGAGAATCTGAGCTTGGATCAGGAAACGTACGGAGAGGCAATGCAGTTTTTGAATGCCTGAATCTCTGAGCCAATGGGACGATCCGGGATTGAATGACCGCAGCTGTCCCGACTGCACCAAGCTTCTGGTTGAAAGCTAGAATGATCTGTCAGTAAAACATAGTTCACTGCGACGGCCAGTGACTCACCTGACTCAAACATTTGAGTCCAGATAGACTGGACTAGGCTTTCGTCTTCATAGCCTGAAACATGGATACAGAGAAGCTGGAGGGTCGGTAACTGGAAAGGGACAGCATAACCTTGGAATAGCTGAAACATATACAGTCACATGTAAGCTTGTCAAAATAATGTCTGGTAGGCGGACCTCAGTCATATTCATCAGGTATTTTGATAGCAGTTGGATCTTTTGTCCGACCTCAGGAGCATCCTTCATATGGGGTGAGAGCGTGTTAAACATCTCTGCTTGAACTTGGTAAACGTCCAACTTTTCTTCTAAAACCTCCAATAACTGGACAGCAGCTCCTTGATGGCCACTGGCGGAATGGGCTTTTGCATTTGCCATCGCAAGAGTCAAGTATTCCAAACGTGAGCTCATACTGATATCGAAACTAGAACAGGCATGGGTAAGTGTGACTATCTACGCGTAGATAGACGCTTGACTCACTGCTTAGAGTCTGCCAGAGCGAGCAAAATCTCAGCAGCACGAAGCGGTTCGTTGTTCTTGGAATAAAATTGCCAGAGCAGCTTATGTTTTGTCATAGTGACAGGCTCTCGTGTCAAATGAGCCTCAAGGTATTTTGGTCGCATCTTATTGCAATAAATGTCTCGGTCCAAACAGGAACGAAAAACAGAGTGGCACATACCTGGAGCAAGTCATCGGCAAAACCTCGACCAATTAACCAATCGTATAACATAGATTGAAACATCTCGTCGTCGCTCGCGAATGCTAATTCATAAGCACTACTGCGCACAGCCTCGGGGTCATCCAGTCCCAATAAACTCTGCGATTGCTTCTCCGCATTACACTTCTCCTCGAACACCGAAAGCGAGTCCATGATGAGGCCGTAGCATTGTGTGCGTAGATTGGCTTGTTCTTGGCGGGGGTCATTGGCAGGAGATCCCTTGAGCCAATACTCCAACCCAACATTATCGGGGTCAAAGGCGCATGCACAGACCAAGGGCAGACGTATGGCACCTGAAAGTCAGCGATCAATTACTGACAGACACTGGTGATTGTAATGATCAAACCTTCCGCATAGTTCAGTTGTTGATAGTCTCCAATGATTTCACGCAATTTTTCGAAACCAAGAATTCTAGAGCCCTTGATGAACAGCCTTAGCGCTGGGCATGAGTTCATGTGCTGATCCTGAATTAGAGATAACCTTACTGCAAGGACTCAACAAGCCACTTTTGTCCTTCAGCTGAACTTCGCGTCTCAACGGCCTTCTGGATACTTTCCCGTGCCTATTATGCCGAAATCAGACATTGTAGGAGTTTGAGAAAGGTTCATGATGACAGACTTTGTATAACATCACATCATCAGTACTACAGAATGAACCACATCTTCGTTGGATCACTTCACTGATGGTATCGATCTAGAAAATCAATCAGGTCAGATGTAGGTGTACATCGTGCACAAGGACCCCTACACTGATTTGCTGACCACTTTGCTGGTCTATGACGACGTTGACTAAAGCTCTGGATATTGTCATACCATTCTGTGTCGTGATAAGATCTTCCAAGGTCAGACCAGCAATCATTTTTTGTGTCGTTTTATCACATCTATATATATGAAACACCCGGTCAATAATGAGCCTGGATATCTGCAAGAGTACTGACTTAGAGATAAGTTCATCGATTTGATAGTCGTTCAAGAGGAGAACAAAGGACAATCCTTCGATGGTACGGGAGAGAAGATTTGTGAGCTCCGTTATAGAAAGTTGCTCAGCCTGCTCCACGATCAGTGACTCAAAAGTGACTGAATGATCGTTCATTGACCTTCAAAGCCTCCAGATTTGACGCCGTATCCCCGGGGGAAGCATGGAAAACGAGGGAGTTTCGGTCCAGGAATTCCTTGAGCGCGACGAGATTTCTATGGATCATATTTAATGTATGTTCTGAAATATTCAGCTGGTGTTTATCTGAAGGTCTACAAGGATATCAGAAAGACTGATAACAGAAGGTATCATCATACCCTATTTTCGTCAACTTGGCTTTCCACGCTGGGCGGACAAGACGCGCAAAGTAGAGAACGAGACCTTCACGGCGACCACTAAAGGATGTCGTGCCTTGTGTGTCAGCTGGATTATCCAGAGAAAGGATCAGTACTGTCCAGTATTCAACTCATATGAGATGGGAGCACACCAGTTCCGTACGTAATTCTTTCAGACCAGACCGGACGCTCTGCGAAGTCGTAAAATACCTGTTTAGCAATGGCAACTATTTCTGGAGAAGCATGTGCGACTGTTCCACTTGGTGACATCGTTCCATCCAAGAACACGTTACCGGCTGAGAGCGCGAGGAGCATAGAACACATCTGATCGCGTCCGAAGCTGGAAATCAAAAGAATCTATCCTGTAGACAACATGAAACAAGAAAATCACATACCTGTCTCTGAAATCTATGATTGGCTTCACGCTATTTCCACTTTGCAGCTCTTCTACCACAGCCCTGAGATAGTCCACAGCCCGCCGTTTACGCAAAAAGGATATACCGGCGTTGGTCAAAACCATGAATTGTTGAGATGATTCAGTGAATTGTCTTCCCAGCTCGTTGATCACTGATGGGCTTGGCGTATTCGGTGGTACAGTTGTCACCTCCCTGGGTGAAGATGCTATGGCCCACGTCCTCCCTGGGATTGAGAGCAATGAAGCGTTCTCTGTCAGAGGACGTCGTGAAGGTGAAGTAGCATAACCGCCGCCACCATATGTTCCATAGATTTGTTGTGGTTGCTGACCCGGTCCCCCCTGCTGTGATGTACTCAGCTGCCCGAGGGAGCCGATCTGCGTTAAATCAGGAGATGCACACAGAATGTGATCTGATCCGTCCGCGTCGTATTGTGCCGCAGCTAATAGACCATTATGGTAGCAAGTTTTCTCAATCCTGGACATCACAAAAGCACGCGGTCGGGGAGGTTGCCCATGAGATGTAATGGACTGGATGTGTGCTTGCTCGTCGGGATGAAGGAGATTAGGAGGGGGGAATCGGACATGAGCTAGTTGCAACGGTCGTATGGTATTGGTCGCTGTGGTATGGGTTGAGCCGTAAGTTGGTGCAAAATACAACCTAATACCGCCGGTAGTGATAGCTAACAATTGAATACTCGAGCGCGATTCCTGGGGTTCCACGACATGAAGAGAAACGATTTGGAAGGACTCTGGCGTCAAGGTAGGAAATCCAGGTGCCTTCTCTTGCGCAGTTTTGTAGATATTTGAGAGCGTCTGAACATATTGAAGAGCTTTTGCTCCGTCTGGCTTATAGACCGATAAGGCATTATTATGGCTGACAGTGTAAAGGCAGCCTCTTGATGCATCAGCGGTAATAACCATGATCCTATCTACAGTAGAACTTGAGTGCTGTATCTCAGGACACAGCAACTTGCTCACCATCATTGTTGTATGCTGCAAGGTCAGAGAGGAAGCGAGGGAGCAGGCTCTGGACACCTTTTACAGAATGATTGATGAGTTGAACCTTGCCACCAAGCCAGACTTCCTCTCGCTGATAGGACAGTTCATACAAACACCCATCCTGGGCACTTGCCATGAATATTCGCCCATCTGGCATCCCAACAACTGAGAACATGTCGGCTCGCGTGGGGACATTGATGTCTGTGGCAAAGACCTGAATCGTATTTCGGAGTCGATCACCGGGTCCGGACTTTACTGACAGTCCAAGAAGGAATACGGAGCAAGGAGTACAAATGACGAGCAGGTGGGATATCTCTTCAACGAAGACTACTGCTTTGGGTCGTACAAGGGTAACAGAGGTGATCATGTCCGATTGGTCAGTAAAGGAGATCAGCTCTTTCCTGCGAAACCATGAATGGCAAGGACCATGTAGTGCAGAATGATGCTTACTCGTCATTGTAATCCCATAGAAATAACCTATGGTCAACGGAAATCCATGCTAGGTCGAGTTCTGGCATCAAGCCCAATTGAGATGAGTCTCTAGGATCTTTATTACATAGGATTCAGATGATTGAACCTCATTCGTGGAATCGCTGCCACTCACTTTCAGCAAGCGAAAGGAGATCATGAGGAATGGGTATGAATTTTCGTTTCTGGTAAGGGACCCGAGTGTCGTCGAAGAATATGCTGTAAGATTCCGATGCTTGTATCCCGGCTGACTATACTCAAATGGGGAAGGACGCGTCGATTGAAGATACACTTACAGGCAGTCGTGGTTTCTCCTAGGTCTGGGATGATTTGTGAATCTTTCACAAACTGTTCCTGGATGACTTTGCTGGCATTCTGCAAAGCAGGCAAGTCGACGTGCTTTTGTTTTGAAGGGTGAGGCAGCCTGGACGCATCCGGAAAATCTCTGGAGGAAGCCATGTCCATCTAACAGAGTTGTGTTCAAACGCGTTCAATTTCTTCAACACGTGGTAATGCGTGGGAAATCCAACACTTATTGTTTAGTCCATTCTAACATATCTCCCCCTCAGGGTAATGCCGAACGAGCTCTTATTTTCCTCTTCTCAACACTTTCACGGCCACCCGTCCTTTCTTGATGGCAACACAACATTTACCAACCCTTTCTGAGGCACTAAGGATGCATCGTTCTCCCTGGAATCCGACTGACCATAAGACCAATGTTTTTTATCAACTTGTGAAAGCCTTTTACAATCCAACATTCCGCTTTCACCTGCCAGTGATAAGCCAGTCAGGACTACGTACTTGCATTGATGACATCGCCGAGGTAGAAAAACTCGAGTTTCTCGGCGATGGGGCTATCGGGGACTCGGTCGGAGACATTGTAACACAGCTACGTCCTAACGGTAGCCCGCACATCTACACGGTGAGACAGCATCCCGGATATATGAACCAATGGCTTTGGAGTTTGACCCGACCCTCTCTCGAAGCAAGTCAAGCAAACCCTTACATGCAACGCCTTTTTTGCGCAGCTGATGTTCAGATATGGTATTGCTAAGGCCAGCGATAGTACTAAAGAAGCTGCAGATGCATTTGAAACGGTTGTTGGTCTATTCAAGAAGGAACGTGGCGCACAAGGAGTTGAAGACTGGACATGGGAATATTTCGGGCCCATTGTCTTTGCTGCATGGGAGATCTGGGATGCACTGCAGTATGTTAATGCAGTTCGTTCTTAAGTATCACCTCATAGCATACCCTGTCCAAAGGCGCAGACAGTCATTTCGAGGATACTTTCTTCCACACCTGCAGATACAAATGAATGTTGAAAGCCGAAGGACATATCTATGCAAGTGGCAATCGGAGTACTTTCTATGATCGGTACTGATCGGTGGTCACAGTGACGCAGAGACCATGTCAGTCATCGGGTGATGGGACAAGAGACGATCCATTTGTTATTGATTAAGAAGATATATGTCGTCTAGTGATATGTTGTATCAATACTCGGAGGATAGTCACTTACGATTATCTGCAACAATTCAGCCGAGCTGCTGAGTTTCAGCCACAAATTCACACGAATGTCGTATTTGAATTACGATATTGTTGTCGTGCAGGTACAGACTTGTAATTTACTGGTTTGCCTGCTTATCTCCCGTCAGACTCACCTTCTACTCCTGCCCAGCATAAACCATGGTCAAGCAGCCCTCTATGATAAATCTTCACAGAACCCTTCCATTCAGCCCTACTCCCGGGAATCCATGTATACAGATTCGTGCGACTGGTAGTACTTCTGCTCCAGTTCCCAGTTCGCGTGTAACTGGGCAAGAGGTTCATCTCCCCTCACGCATCAAAGGAAATTCTCAACACATCCGGCCCAATACAGCAACAATCCGATGGGTGCGTGGCCAGTTATTGGGTCAAGGTAGTTACGGCCGGGTGTACATGGCCTTGAATGCCGATACTGGAGAACTCATGGCTGTGAAGCAAGTCGAGAAAAAGGGAGATCATAAGCACCGAGATGCTCCTAAGTTCCTCGATTTTGAAAATAAGACCTTGAAAGAGCTCGATCACCCGAATGTCGTGCAGTATCTCGGCTACGAAGAGTCCTCAGAAACTCTCAACCTGTACGTCGATCTCATATCTTCATGATGCTTCTCGTTCTTACAAGTATTTCTAACAGCTTCTTGGAGTATGTTCCTGGAGGAACAATCGCAACATTACTCAACCGGCACGGCCGATTTTGTGAAGAAGTCACAAAATCCTTTACGAAGCAAATTCTTGATGGCCTTGAATACCTTCATTCACGTAAAATCCTTCACAGGGTGAGCCGCAACCGACATCGCCTGCACTCTACTGAATGCAATCGGTCTTTTTCAGGACCTCAAACCTGATAACATCCTCATAGAACCTAACGGTGTCTGCAAAATTTCGGATTTTGGAATTTCAAAAAAGCACGTCGGGGACATGTACGACGCCAAAAAACACTCCATCATGAAAGGAACCATCCAATACATGGCACCAGAAGTGGTAGATCGGACCAGAATTGGCTACGATGGGAAGATCGACATCTGGAGTGTAGGATGCATGCTTATCGAAATGTGGTCAGGTGAGAAGCCATGGGGGACGGACGCGAACTCGATGGCAATCATGATGAAGGTATGACTGCATTTTGACATTGGGGTTTTCTATCATTGAGGCTACGCCTTCAACAGCTGTTTGAGTTGCGGACACTCCCACCCTTGGCTGCGCAGTTGGCAAGGGAGCTGTCCCCGGATGCTCATAATTTCAGGGAATCCTGTTTCCATATGTGAGTGAGATTGATCGACCTTGGACCAGGACCTCGGTTGAACTACCATAGAAACCCTATCCAACGACCATCGGCTGCTGAATTAAAAAATCATACGTACCTCAAACTCCCGTATGACTGGAATTTCGACATAAATGGTATTTCCCACCCATCTGGAGAGAAGCGAATCCGCTTGCATACACAAGCCGATTGCGACGATGGGTCTACCTGCAGATCCAATGGCGATAGCCAGGATCTTACGCTGAGGACAAATGACAATTCAATACTGGCTTCCAAGATCCCGAGAGGTCCGAGCCCACCAGTTGTAATCATTAAGCCTATCCCTATCTCACCACGTCCTCCTTCGCCCGTCGAATTCACGGAGCAAGATTATATGACATCCGGATCTTCAACGTCTTCTAGACAAAAATCGTCGGGTAGACGTAAATACAAATATCGCGTTGCAAACCCAGAGGATGATGAAGGTGTACCTCCTAATTATCAATTTGTTCCTTCTCCTCTTCCATCAGTCTCGCCGTATTCTGCTCGCCTGGCGGCCTCATCCAAATATGATTCAAACTACATGTCTGGCAACGCGCCCGAAGTAAATCCGTTATCTCACTCTGATTCGACTCCGTATCTTGTTCCTACCCCCCAAATCCCTTCACTATCAAAATACCTTTCAGATTTTCACCTTTCTAATAGCTCATCGACTACCTCGCCTCCTCGTGCATCCAGTGGAATGGTGGACGACTCAACATGGAAACGGCCGCCTATCACTGTACATCCTCCGAACTCCCGTGCATACTCGTCTTCGAGTTCCAGTCATAAGCGTGGTAGTAGCTCTTTTTTCCCTACGCATCATTTCCAGGCGACCCAGCCACAGATGACACTAGCGCCTCCACCTCCGACTCCCACGCTCCCTAATTCAAAGATTTCTTACGCACAGTTTTCTCCTTCGGATTTGCCATCTTCATGTAATATCACTAACCCCAGTATGACGAAGGAACTCTCAACGCAATCGGCTCTAGGTCGTCCGAATGCCGATGATGTCGTCCAACATCTAGGTACCTATTTCCCCAACCGTGATTTGGACCAACCAATCGTGGTACAATCGCCTTCAATTAATCTCACGGAAAAAGAGTCTACCGATCGCTATTACTACGGTGATCTGGTTTCCGCAAGGGAAAATGATATTGCTTCCGGTCCTTCAACTTCTCATCAACACAGGGTGACAAGACCTATCACCGGACAAACTTCTTTCCCCTGTCCTTCAATTCCGACTCGCTTCTCGTCTTCTCACCGTCCAGAATATACTGCGAACAGGGAGAGGCCTGGTGATCTCAGTAATCTTGGAATCGATAGTTCTCACACAGATCATCACCGTGGAAACATTGCAGCAACTCCTACTTTAGCTCACCCTGACGTTAGACTCGAGAGGGTCAAGACTATCCGCCAGGTTGCTGAAGAACGGCAGCTCAATCCTAATAAAGCCCATAGACGTACCTTGTGGGATATCAAGATGGAAGAGGTCAAGTAGAGACGGTTCGCTATCCACTCGGTTCTGCATATCTAATGGCCGATGTTTTTCCGCTATTCATGGACATGGGATTAACGTTTCATGTCGTTCTGTTTTACTGAGTCTAAAAGAAGCGAACAATTCGGCTCTCTGTTAACCTACCTACACCTTCACTGTTGAGTCTTCGACCAGTATATGGCGTTGAATACAAATATAACTACTAAATCTATGATCACTAGTTTAGTACCTCATCATTCTCATCAAATACTACACTTATTTAAGCCTCACAATGTTGCTTTTGCCTCATTAGTATACGTGTCTTTCGTTCGATCGTCTACTAGGTGAGTTAGTCAGTGTATTCCACTGCTGTGCGATGCTCACTGGCACTACTTGAATATTTGAGTTTAGGGCTTTTTTGATATCTTCAAATTCTCTGTGATTCTGTTACTTTGTTCTATCTGGCATCTTGGTTCTGTCTGCACAATGCCTTCTATCTCTGCTCTACATCTTAAACCACCTTTTCGTGCAGAACATGTTGGCTCATTGTTACGACCTCCGGCGTTATATGAGAAACGTTCTCAATACGAACAGGGAAAGTGCACCAAGGAAGAGCTCACACTTGCAGAAGACGAGGCTATCAGAGGTATAGTT
>Ga0153946_1000150_pt1 | contig 27153 bp, 21 predicted proteins | sample TSNJ030MetaG_FD_104751 | JGI IMG/M metagenome (GOLD analysis project Ga0153946, IMG submission 104751) | Attine ant fungus gardens microbial communities from New Jersey, USA - TSNJ030 MetaG | ecosystem: Host-associated > Fungi > Mycelium > Unclassified | place: USA: New Jersey, Wharton State... | reverse complement strand
CATTGTATCGGCTTTGGGTTTAGACCGGGAGTATGGAGTCTCTATACAGAAATGATACAATAAGAGAGAATGAAGGAGTAGAGGGAACATGGAACGAAGAGATAAAGTAAATTATTATTTAGATCTTGCAGATATGGTATCTCAGCGGGGCACTTGCCTGCGCCGGCAATATGGAGCGGTAATCGTTAAGAATGACGAGGTTATTTCGACCGGATATGTGGGAGCACCGCGTGGACGGAAGAATTGCTCCGATCTAGGTGTCTGTATCAGGCAGGAACTCAAGATTCCGCGGGGTGAACGCTATGAACTGTGCCGCAGCGTCCATGCGGAAGCTAATGCAATCATCAGTGCATCCAGAGACAAGATGATTGGGAGCTCGATGTATTTATCAGGGCGTGATGTGGCTACGGGCGAATATGTTGCTAATTCAAACAGCTGTTCGATGTGCAAGAGGACCATTATCAATGCTGGAATTGAAACAGTATACGTGCGTGACGATAGTGAGAATTACCGGGTAGTTCAGGTTCAGGAATGGATTGATAATGACGAATCACTGGCCGGTGAAAGAGGATATTAGGAGTGTGAGGGAATGCAGGAGCGGGAACTGATTATCCAGCAATGGTTTGAGATGTGGCTGAACAATGACGGTGCGAATGTCGATGAGATTTTTGCGGAAGACTGTATTTACATAGAAAGCTGGGGGCCGAAATATGTCGGCCGCGATGCCGTGAAGCGCTGGTTTGCTGACTGGAATCAGAAAGGCCGGGTGCTGGTCTGGGATATAAAGCAGTATTTTCATAAACCAGGACAAAGTATGGTTGAATGGTATTTTGAATGCGAGATAGAAGATGACCAGCCAGAGGGCTTTGACGGAGTCTCTCTGATTGTCTGGGATGAACATGATCGAATTTGTTATCTGAAAGAATTCGGCTGTAAACTGCCGAATTATGAGCCTTACGATTGTGATGAGGAGGAATAAGTGATGTCTTTAGAAAAGCAGATGAAGACCGGTCAGGTTTATATTGAATACGGTCATTCCGGTGAAGCTGACAAAGCTTACGAGAAAGTAATTGAAGAAAAAAGAAAGAACTGTAAGGATCTGGTTTACGATTATAATCACGCCAGACCTTCGGAATATGATAAAAAAACACAGATATTAAAAGAAGTCTTAGGCGGCATGGGCGATAAGGTATGGATCGAAGCCCCGGTGGCGTTCTCATATGGCTGTAACACATATATGGGGGATCATGTGTATGCTAATTATAATCTGACGATTGTAGATGATTGTGAAGTTCATATCGGTAATGATGTTATGTTCGGACCGAATGTAATCATTACAGCTACCGGGCATCCGGTTCATCCGTCATATCGCAAAAAGGGCGCGCAGTTCTCTATACCGGTGCGGATTGAAAATGGTGTATGGATCGGCGCCAATGTCATAGTCATGCCTGGCGTGACGATCGGAGAAAATTCAGTGATTGGCGCTGGGAGTGTAGTGACCGGAGATGTGCCGGCTAATACGATTGCATTCGGATCACCGTGTAAAGTTGTGCGTGAAATCACTGATGAAGATCTGGTTTATTACCGGAAGGGTGTGAAAGTAAATGAGGACTGGGATGTGTAGATAGCGATGTTGTATAGAGTACCTGATTATTATAAACAGTTCACCTGTCTGGCCGGTGAATGTCCGGACACCTGCTGCGCCGGATGGCAGATTGAAATTGATGAGCGCAGCTTAATCAGATATGTCAAATATCAGAACGAAGGACTGCCTTTTGGAAGCCGGCTGTTTAACGGAGTCGATTGGAAACAAGGGACGTTTCTGCAGGATCAAAAAAAGCGCTGTGAATTTTTGAATGACGGAAATTTATGCGACATCTACAGCGAAGCGGGGGAGAAGATGCTCTGCCGCACCTGTAAGACCTATCCCAGACATATTGGAGAATTTGAAAATATCCGGGAAATATCCCTTGCTCTTTCCTGTCCGGAAGCGGCCAGGATTATTATAGAGAAGCAGGGCGGGGTGACATTTGAAGAAAAGATCAAGAAGAAACCGACAGAGAATTTTGAAGAGTTTGATGAGCAGTTATACAAACAGTTAGCCAAAGCACGGAATTATCTGATCGAAATTATACAAAACCGTACTATTCCGCTATCATATCGCTTGGCGAAGATGCTGATGTACGCTCATGATTTTCAGATGTGTATGAAAAAAGGCGAACCGGAGCGGCAGCAAAGGACGATGGAACGGCATCAAACGAGAGGATTTGGAAGCCGCTTCGAAGTCTGTCTGAATCGGCTGGCAGATTCCAAATGGAGTACATACCGGCTGCTGCAGGAGATATGGGCGCTGCTGCGCAAAGAGATGGAGGTATTAAAAGATACATGGCCGTCTTATCTGGATAAGAGTATTTACTTACTGTATGACGGTGGGGAGGAGGCATATCTGCTTCATAAAGCGGAGTTTGCCGCAGGTTATCCGGCGTGGGAAGTAGAATGTGAGCAATTGATGGTGTACTGGATTTATACTTACTATACCGGCGCTGTGTATAGTGGGAATGCATTTGCCAAAATGAAGCTTGCAGTGGTCAGCACCGTGCTGATCCGAGAGCTGGACATTGCAAGGTATATTGAAAAAGCCGGGGACTTTACGAAAGCAGATCAAATCGAAATATGTGTGGGTTACTCCAGGGAGGCAGAACATTCGGACAATAATTTATTAGCACTGGAAAGGGTGTTCCGTAAGAATCCTCTTTTTGGTCTGAAGAACTTACTGAAAATAATTGTCTGATAATGTAGTAAGGTTATGTCTGAGCTGGAGTGGAATAAAAAGAACCCGATTGGATGTTCATGAAGAAACAACCAGTTAGGTTCTTTTTGATGCTTATAGTATTGGATTGTAATTATAGATGCTCATAAAATACAGTTTCCGATAAAGGTTTACGCAATTTATCATGACGATCCGGTGACATAGCCGGAGTCTGTTTTTCTTCATTTGCATGTCCGATGACCAGAATGCTAATCGCCTCCAGATGATCCGGCAGAGCAAACTCAGTACGGATGATTTCCGGATCGAACCAGCATACCCACAGGCTGCCCAGTCTTAGTTCGGTGGCTTGAAGCATCATCTGGGTGGTTACGATGCTGGCATCAATATCGGTCAATTTCTTGCCGTCATAAGGACGGCTCCAGGTTTCTTCTGTGTCACTGCAAATAATGATGGCAACGGGTGCATTGTAAATTCGGGTTGCCTTACCGAGCTTTTCCATACCCTCTTCGTTCTGTACAACGATCAACCGCTGTGGCTGGTTATTCTTTCCGGTCGGAGCAACTCTTCCTGCTTCAAGGATCAGATCTAAATCGTCTTTATCTACTTTCTGGTCGGTATAAGAACGTACGCTGTAGCGCTTCTTTGCTAGTTCTAAGAAATTCATATATTATCCACCTTTCATATGTGATATTACTGCTACAATACTATTTTAGCAATAAATTCCAAAATATCAAGACCTCAATGCTTAACCGGTAAAATCAAACCGGGAAAACTTTGGAAACATAGGAAGAAATTTTGCATTGAATGTTACTGCTGAAAACCGGTATCATAGTATAAAACATGCAAAAGAGGGTGAGAGAGGTAGAAGCTGATAAGTACATAATTTTTTATGTAGAGGATATCTCAGATGCGGTACTCAAAGACATTTCGAAACATTTGGAAGCAGGAATTCCGGTGGTCTTAAAGATGGAAGCCGGGTTTTCCAGACGGACAAGATGGGTGAAGGATATGTACTGGGACATCTTATACGACAAGTATGGGGATGAGTTAATCGAAAATCTGAAATTATCTGATCAAGAGGGTACAGCATGCTGGTCCTTAATCAAATGAAAGGGCATCCGGGCATAATGGATGCCCTTTCATTTGATCTGGACTTGTTTGAATTAATCACTTAAAATTCCCACCAATTCCATGAGATATTTGGCATTGGTGGTTTTTGATTTGCCGGAACGGAGCTTATAGTCAAAGCAGATCTTTCCGTCTTCGTAATTCTCCGAGAAACTAAAGTTCCGGACATTTGGAATCTGCTGATGCAGATCGCAGAGTTCCAGATCGTGAGTAGTTACCATTCCGACGACTCCGATCCGGCTGAGGCGGGTGACAACGGTTCGGGCACCGGAGAGTCGGTCGACAGAGTTGGTGCCCCGGAAGATTTCGTCGATGAGAAAGAGGGTGTCCGGATTGGATTTAGCACTGTCCAGAACACATTTTACTCTTTTAAGTTCGGCGTAGAAAGTGGAAATGCCTTCGTTCAGATCATCGGCAATCCGCATCGAAGTGACCAGCTGGAAATCAGCACAACTCATACTCTTAGCGCATACCGGAGCTCCGGCGCGGGCCAGAACGATATTGATACCGACCGTACGTAAGTAAGTGGTTTTACCGGACATATTGGAACCGGAGATAATCAGGATATTATCTTTGAGGTTCAGCGTATTGGTTACCCTGTCAGAATTGGTAATCAGGGGATGGCCGAGTTGTTCGGCGGCTGCCTGACGTTTATGCGTCAATTGAGGGAAACAGGTCTGGCTGCAGACGTTATTAAGAGCAGCAAAGCTCAGCAGACTTTCCAACCGACCGAGGGTATGGAACCATTTTTCGCAGTAAGGACCGTACTTCATCTTCCAGTTAGAAAAGAGGAATGAGCATTCATAATCCCACAGCAGCAGGATGTTCAGGATAAAATAAGAGATTACGTTATTGCGCAGGCCGGCTTTGCCGGCTGTTTTCGACAGTTCTTTCATAGCTTGAAGGGCAGATACATCACTTCCGGCAAGTGTTGACTGCATCTGTTTGAGCTCTGCTGATGAAAATTCGGCATCAGCGAACAGCTCGATCACGTCATTATATGCATTGAGCCGGTAAGGCAATGTGGTAATACCCTTTAGATAATTATTAGCGGCAGCAGAGCCGGCAAACCAGAAAACCGCCTGCAGGATAATCAATGCCGCTGCGGGTGTATAAAAAGGTTCGTATTTAAAAATAAGAGCAGCGCCTGCGAGAATAACCGTCAGAACCGGTAAATAGGTCAGGAGATATCTCAGGATGCCGTTTTTGATAAAGGGGCGGGGATTTTTCAGTGACTGAGCCAGTGTATCGGTTTCCGAACGGCTTTCAGTCTGAGTAAATAAATATTCCAGTTCACTGGCGAACCGAGTATCATTCGTGAGTTCGGCAATGGCTTCCTGCCGTGTTGTTATTTCTTCCCCGGTGTATTGGCTGTGCAGCAGATCATCCGCCAGAGCCTGACGACCAAAAGGGGTATGGGTGGTATTAATATATTGAAACAGAGATTTTCGGCCGACGATGTCCAGATCGCAGCCGTAAGGATGTTCGCTATCGATAAATTCTTCGCCGATATCCGGGAACTCAGACCAGCGTCCATCCATACGCATCAGGTGTCTCTGGTTGACCTCAATAATGCCCTGAGCATGACGGATGATGTCGTTAAGATGGGAATGATAGATCCAGGCAGCCGCCTGAATCACCAGCAGAGCAACGGTTATAAGCTTGTACAGGGAGCTGCCGAAATCGGTCATCGTATAATAAAGGCTGGCCAGAAATAAAAGGAACAATACCAGCTTTACTGTGCCGGCAGCATTTGCACTTCTTTTATATTGATCTGATATTTCTTCATATTTTTTGATTTCTGATTGATATATTTCGTTCAAGAATAAATCCTCCATCTGGTTTTAATCTGCATAGTGATAGGATACTTGCAGACAAATGAAAAGTCAATACAAGCTATAAGAAAAAGGGAAGAGACGGAAATTGGACGTAATAACTTTCAGTAATTGGACATAGAAATATAGGAGTGAATTTAGTTGGAGGTTATGGATGGGTTGGACGTTATTACTATTTTTGTTGGGATTTGTGCTGCTTTATAAAGGGGGAGATGTGTTTGTCGATTCGGCGGTGAACTTGGCACGCCATTTCGGTATCTCGGAAGTTTTGATCGGAGCGACGATCGTAAGCATTGGTACTACGATTCCGGAGACAATGGTATCAGCGCTGGCTTCCGCTTCCGGCACTTCGGATATTGCTTACGGAAATGCCCTGGGTTCGATTATATGTAATACGGCGTTTATCGCCGGTTTGCTGCTGGTGCTGATGCCGGTCACAGTGAAAAGAAAAGATATCAAACTGGGGATGGGATTCTTTTTTTGCGCTGGTATCGTATTTTTTCAGATTGCCTTTCTGAACGGCGGTGTTAGCCGGGGTGCCGGCATCGGACTGATTCTTATCGCAGTCTGTTATATGCTCTTGAATATCTCAGGAGCGAAACGGGCGGAGTCGGAGCGAATGCAAAGTGCCGGGGTTAATGACGAGCCCTTGCCGGTGACGCTGCTGACACTTATATTCAGTGCAGCAATTCTATTTGCCGGTTCGAATCTGCTGATTAATAATGGCATAATCCTGGCGCGCCAGTTAAAAATCCCGGAGCAGGTCATCGGACTGACCTTCATTGCGCTGGGGACATCACTGCCTGAATTGGTAACGGCGATCACAGCAATATCAAAAGGGCATGGTGATGTTTCACTGGGAAATATCATTGGTGCAAATTTTTTGAATTTAACAGTAGTAATCGGTCTGTCCTCAGCAATTAATTCCATTCAGATCGCGAAAGACCAGCTAATTACAGACTGTCTGATTGCTGGTCTGGTTATGCTTATCCTGACGGTTCCGGTATTTATAAAGGGGCATACCAGACGTCGATACGGAGTGCTGCTGCTGGGAATCTACATTTTATACTGCATCTATTTATTTAGCGGAAGTATTCAGGCGAATACGGTTGATGTATTTGCGCCCTATGTTATCAATTATTAAACAAAGTATGCATGAAAAGGATGTAGAAAAGTCCGGGTAACTGCTGTTTTATGGGAAGCGGTATCCGGACTTTTTGATTTCTGTGATTAATTACTAAAAAGGGTGCAGATAGTAGGAAAAATGTACGTGAAAAGGAACAATATTAAAAGCAATCACACTAGACTTTTACCAATGTTAGGGATATAATAATTATACATGCGATATTCTATAGAGGTTTATCAAATATAAGGAGGAACGAACCAATGGGAAGAACAATGAAAACCATGGATGGTAATCATGCTGCGGCTCATGCGTCTTATGCATATACCGATGTTGCAGCGATTTACCCGATTACCCCGTCGTCTGTTATGGCAGAAGCTACAGATGAGTGGGCAACACAAGGCCGAACAAATATTTTCGGACAGACTGTGCAGGTTACGGAAATGCAGTCAGAAGCAGGTGCGGCAGGAACGGTGCACGGTTCATTATCGGCCGGAGCATTAACTACAACATATACTGCATCACAGGGACTTTTACTGATGATTCCGAATCTGTACAAGATTGCCGGAGAGCAGCTGCCAGGTGTGTTTAACGTATCGGCACGTGCGCTTGCAAGTCATGCGTTATCTATTTTCGGGGATCATTCAGATGTTTACGCCTGTCGGCAGACCGGATGTGCGATGCTCTGCGAATCCAGTGTACAGGAAGTTATGGATCTGACACCGGTTGCACATTGTGCAGCGATCAAAGGACGTATGCCTTTTATCAATTTCTTTGACGGATTCAGAACATCACATGAAGTACAGAAGATTGAGACATGGGATTACGAAGATCTGAAAGACATGGTAGATATGGATGCGATCGATGCGTTCAGAGCTCACGCGCTCAACCCGAACCATCCATGCCAGAGAGGTTCTGCACAGAATCCGGACATCTTCTTCCAGGCAAGAGAAGCTTGTAATCCATATTATGATGCTATGCCGGCTATCGTTCAGGAATATATGGATCAAGTCAATGCTAAAATTGGTACAAACTATAAATTATTCAACTATCACGGTGCATCGGATCCTGAGCGTATCATTATCGCAATGGGATCGGTATGTGATACGATAGAAGAGACTGTTGATGCACTGGTGGCTGCAGGAGAAAGAGTTGGTGTTGTAAAAGTACGCCTTTACAGACCATTCTGCGCGCAGGCATTGATTGATGCGATTCCGGACAGCGTAAAGAGCATTTCGGTTCTTGACAGAACCAAAGAACCAGGTGCACTCGGTGAACCGCTGTACCTGGATGTTGTAACAGCGCTTAAAGGAACGAAATTTGACGCTGTACCAGTCCTGACCGGACGTTATGGATTAGGTTCCAAGGATACGACACCGGCACAGATCGCGGCAGTATTTAAGAACACTGAGAAGAAAGTATTCACTGTAGGTATCAAAGATGATGTAACCAACCTTTCTATCGAAGTTGGTGCACCGATGATCACAACTCCGGAAGGAACAATTAACTGTAAGTTCTGGGGTCTGGGAGCAGATGGTACCGTAGGTGCAAATAAAAACTCGATTAAAATTATCGGTGATCACACCGATATGTATGCGCAGGCATATTTTGAATATGATTCCAAGAAATCAGGCGGTGTTACTATTTCACACCTGCGTTTCGGAAAGAAACCGATTAAGTCCACTTACTTGATCAGACAGGCGAACTTTGTTGCATGCCATAATCCATCTTACATGGATAAATACAACATGGTTCAGGAATTAGTAGACGGCGGAACATTCCTGCTGAACTGTTCGTGGGATATGGAAGGATTAGAGCAGCATTTACCGGGGCAGGTGAAGAGCTTTATCGCAAATCACAACATCAAGTTCTACGTCATTGATGGAATCAAGATCGGTAAAGAAATCGGACTTGGCGGACGTATCAATACAGTGCTCCAGTCAGCATTCTTCAGCCTTGCTAAGATCATTCCGGAAGCGGATGCGATCGAGTTCATGAAGAAAGCAGCGCTCGCTTCTTACGGTAAGAAGGGCGATAAGATCGTTCAGATGAACTATGATGCAATTGACGCGGGTGCGCAGCAGTTTGTACAGGTAGATGTTCCGGAATCATGGAAGAGTGCTGCTGACGAAGGATTGTTCACACCGCAAATCGGAGACGGAAGAGATGATGTTATCGATTTTGTTAAGAATATTCAGACTAAAGTAAATGCTCAGGAAGGTAATTCACTTCCGGTATCAGCATTTGAGAAATATGTAGACGGAAGCACACCATCCGGTTCTTCTGCTTACGAAAAACGTGGTATCGCAGTAGATATCCCGATCTGGAAGCCAGAAAACTGTATCCAGTGTAATCGTTGTGCATATGTTTGTCCGCACGCAGTTATCCGTCCGATCGCGCTGAACGAAGATGAAGCAGCGAAAGTACCGGCTGGATTCGATACGCTTGATATGACCGGTATGCCGGGTATGAAGTTTGCAATTACTGTATCTGCTTACGACTGTACCGGATGTGGTTCTTGTGCAAATGTCTGCCCGGGTAAGAAGGGCGAAAAAGCGCTTGTTATGGAAAATATGGAAGCCAATGTAAAAGAACAGGAATACTTCAATTTCGGTATTGAGATTCCGGTTAAGCCAGAAGTAGTAGCTAAGTTTAAAGAAGCATCTGTAAAAGGAAGTCAGTTCAAACAGCCGTTGCTTGAGTTCTCGGGAGCTTGTGCAGGCTGTGGAGAAACTCCTTATGCGAAGCTGATCACACAGCTGTTCGGTGACAGAATGTACATCGCGAATGCGACCGGATGTTCTTCAATCTGGGGTAACTCTTCACCATCGACACCATATACAGTAACTCCTGAAGGAAAAGGACCGGCCTGGTCGAATTCACTGTTTGAAGATAATGCTGAATTTGGCCTTGGTATGGCACTGGCGCAGAAAGCCATCAGAAATGGTCTCAAAGCGAAGATTGAAGATCTTGCAGCTAACGGAGATAATGAAGATGTTAAAGCAGCAGCTCAGGAATATATTGATACCTTCAGCAGCGGTGTGACTAACGGAACAGCAACCGATAAACTGGTAGCGGCACTGGAAGCTTGCGGCTGCGGATGTGAAACGAAGAAGGATATTCTGAAGCAGAAAGATTTCCTCGCGAAGAAATCACAGTGGATCTTCGGTGGTGACGGTTGGGCATACGACATCGGCTTCGGCGGTGTTGACCATGTACTGGCAAGCGGACAGGATGTCAACATCATGGTATTCGATACCGAAGTGTACTCTAATACCGGCGGTCAGTCTTCTAAGGCTACTCCTACCGGTGCAATCGCGCAGTTTGCGGCGGGCGGTAAAGAGGTGAAGAAGAAAGACCTTGCAAGTATTGCGATGAGTTACGGTTATGTATATGTAGCACAGATCGCGATGGGTGCTGACTATAACCAGACGGTTAAGGCTATTGCAGAAGCAGAAGCTTATCCGGGACCGTCACTGATCATTGCATATGCTCCTTGTATCAATCACGGTATCAAGATCGGTATGAGCAAAGCTCAGACAGAAGAAGAATTGGCGGTAAAAGCCGGTTACTGGCATAATTTCCGCTATAATCCGCAGTCTGAAAACGGTAAGTTCGTACTTGACAGTAAGGCACCGACCGGAAGCTTCAGAGAGTTCCTCGAAGGAGAGGTTCGGTACAGTGCTCTGGCAAGAATGAATCCGGAAAGAGCAGAAGAACTGTTTACACAGTCTGAAGAGGCGGCAAAAGAGAGATATGATTATCTGAATAAGCTGATTACTCTTTATGGGAATGACTAAGAGATAGGTTGATGTGGGCACGGAGAATTCTCCGTGCCTTTTCTTGTGGGGGAATGGGAGTCTAAAACTTGTCGGTAATTGACGGTAAGTTGCCAAGATTATTTTCTTCGGTGTCGTCCGGCAGGGATTTTAAATATTCATTTCCTTGATTCACAGCGATTCCGACGCCGGTGATATCACCCTGCTTGGCAAGCATTACGCCTTGGTCTTTATCGACGATCTGGCCGTCGGATAATTTATATCCGGTCACTTTGCCGCTGTTTTTTACCAGAGCGACGATTTCTTTGGCATCATTTTTGGCTTCCGGGATGTCTTCAAAAGCTTTAAGCGGCAGTCCGACCATATTACTGGCTTCTACTTCCATACTTTTGCCTCCATTTCTATTTTGGTTTGAATATTAGTTTTTGCAATCGGGATGTGATTATTCCGGTTTTTTGTTTTTATTTTATATATAGGGACATAATAGGAGAAATGAGTAATGACCAGGAAGTGAGAAATAATGGAAAAAAAGGATAGATTAAGAGATGCTGCTCAAGATCCAATCGAAGTGTTGTTCGAACGGCTTGAGAGCGGTCCTGAAGGAGTGGATCCGGATCAGATCGAGCAGATCCGTCAGACCTATGGTAAAAATGAAGTAGAGCATGGGAAAAGGACATCACTGTTTCAGCGGATTCTAAGTGCGTTTGTCAATCCGTTTACAGCGATTTTGCTTATTCTGGCGGTTGTGTCAGCATTTACCGATATTATTCTGGCTGCCCCGGGAGAGAAAGATGCCATGACGGTGATTATCATCATGACCATGGTTATCATATCCGGTGTTCTGCGTTTTGTTCAGGAAACCCGCAGCGGGAATGCCGCAGAGAAGCTTTTGAAGATGATTAAGACGACTACCAAGGTGAAACGTAAGGGTGAAGAACCGGAAGAAATACCATTGGATGAAGTAGTCGCAGGCGATATCATTTATCTGTCAGCTGGTGATATGATTCCGGCGGATATGAGGATGATTGAAGCGAAGGACTTGTTTGTCAGCCAATCGGCACTGACTGGGGAGAGTGCGGCGGTGGAGAAGGTGGCGGCACCGCTGGAGCGCAAGTACGACAGTGTCACCGAGGCGGAGAATCTGGCTTTTATGGGCAGTAACGTCATTAGCGGAAGTGCCAGGGGAATCGTTGTTGCTACCGGGAATGATACGATCTTTGGAAAAATGGCGAAGACTGTGAATCAAAAGCCGGTGGAAACCACCTTTGAAAAAGGGGTTAATGCGGTTTCCTGGCTGCTGATCCGCTTTATGCTGGTGATGGTGCCGGTCGTATTTGTGGTAAACGGTCTGACGAAAGGGAACTGGATGGAAGCGGCCTTATTTGCGATTTCAATCGCTGTGGGCCTGACGCCGGAAATGCTGCCGATGATCGTCACCACCAGTCTGGCGAAAGGCGCGGTTGCCATGAGTAAGGAAAAGACGATTATCAAGAATCTGAATTCGATTCAGAATTTGGGTGGTATTGATATTTTGTGTACTGATAAAACGGGAACGCTGACACAGGATAAGGTAGTGCTGGAGTATCATCTGGATATACACGGCGAGGAGAATGCACGGGTACTCAGGCATGCATTTTTAAATAGTTATTATCAGACCGGACTTAAGAATCTTATGGATGTTGCGATCATCGAGCGGACCAGGGACGAAGAAGCTAAGGGGGAAGCGGCACTGCAGGGGATTTCCACCTATTATCATAAAATAGATGAGATCCCGTTTGATTTCGATCGCCGCCGGATGAGTGTGGTGGTATCAGATACCAATGGAAAGACGCAGATGATTACCAAAGGCGCGGTGGAAGAAATGCTGAAGGTATGTAAGTTTGCCGAATACGAGGGCGAGGTTCTGCCGTTGACCGATGAAATATGTGATTATATTCTGAATAAAGTAGATGATTTCAATGATGACGGAATGCGGGTTATTGCCGTTGCGCAGAAGACCAATCCTTCACCGGTAGGCACGTTCGGCGTCTGCGATGAAGCCGATATGGTGCTGATCGGTTATCTGGCCTTCCTTGATCCGCCGAAGGAATCAACGGCGGGAGCAGTAGAAGCACTGCGGGAGCATGGTGTCCTGACGAAGATTCTCACCGGTGATAATGAAAAGGTTACCCGCTGTGTCTGCCGGCAGGTGGGAATTCCGGTGGATCAGATTCTGCTGGGTGCTGAGGTGGAAGGGCTGAACGATTTGGATCTGGCGAAAGAGGCAGAACATGTCAGTGTCTTTGCAAAATTATCGCCGCAGCAGAAAGCCCGGGTGATCACAGTTCTGCGGGACAATGGTCACAGCGTCGGGTACATGGGGGATGGGATCAATGATGCTGCGGCGATGAAGGCTTCTGATGTGGGGATATCGGTAGATACTGCAGTAGATATCGCAAAAGAGAGTGCAGATGTAATTTTGCTGGAAAAGGATTTAATGGTACTCGAAAAGGGTATTATTGAAGGGCGGAAGACATACGCCAATATGATCAAGTACATTAAGATGACGGCAAGCTCCAATTTCGGAAATATGTTCTCGGTATTGCTGGCAAGTGCATTCCTGCCATTTATGCCGATGATGAGTATTCATTTACTGTTGTTGAATCTGATCTATGATCTTTCCTGTACTGCGATTCCGTGGGATAATGTGGATAAAGAGTTCTTGAGGATACCGCGAAAATGGGATGCATCGAATATCGGTAAATTCATGGTATGGATCGGACCGACCAGTTCCGTGTTTGACATTACGACCTATCTGCTGATGTATTTTGTCATATGTCCGGCGATGTTTAGCGGTCAGCTGTATCATCAGCTGAGTGAACCGACAGCCCGGGCAGCATATATCGCATTATTCCAGACCGGATGGTTCGTCGAATCGATGTGGACGCAGACACTGGTAATCCATATGATCCGGACACCTAAGATTCCGTTTATCCAGAGCCGGGCATCGGTATCGCTGTCTTTCCTGACATTGGCGGGAATTCTGCTGCTTACGGTGATTCCGTTCACCGCCTTTGGTACCGGGATCGGCTTAACCGCACTGCCGGCAGCCTATTTTATGTGGCTGGTGCTGACGGTTATCCTATATATGATTCTGGTGACGATGTTTAAAAAGATATTCATCCGACGGTACGGTGAATTACTATAGACTTACCTATGCAGACGTGTCCCGACAAGTTAAACATCCCCTTTGAAACAAACCCAAAAGGTGCTATAATAGCCACTATATGGTTAGAACGATATAATCTTGAAGATACAAGGAGGAAACATGAATATCAAAGACTTACAGGCATATGAACTGGCAGAACAAAAGGCTATAACCGATTTACAGAGTGAGGGTTATCTGCTGAAACACAAGAAAAGCGGTGCGAGAGTGCTGCTCATGGAGAATAAAGACGACAATAAAGTATTCGCGGTAGGCTTTCGGACGCCGCCGGAGGATAGTACCGGATTACCGCATATTCTGGAGCATTCGGTATTGTGCGGTTCGAAGAATTTCCCGGCGAAAGATCCATTTGTAGAATTGGTAAAAGGCTCGCTGAATACTTTTCTGAATGCGATGACTTATCCAGATAAGACTATTTATCCGATTGCCAGCTGCAATGATAAGGATTTCCAAAATCTGATGCATGTGTATATGGATGCGGTATTTTATCCGAATATCTATCAGACCGATAAGATATTCCGGCAGGAAGGCTGGAATTATCATTTAGAGGCAGAAGATGGGGAGCTCAGCTACAACGGAGTGGTTTACAATGAGATGAAAGGGGCATTTTCATCTCCGGAAGGTGTTCTGGATCGGGTCATCCTGAATTCATTGTTTCCGGATACGTCCTATGCCAACGAGTCGGGCGGCGATCCGGATGCGATTCCGGACTTGAGCTACGAGCAGTTTATCGATTTTCATAAGAGATATTATCATCCGTCCAACAGCTATATCTATTTGTATGGCGATATGGATATGGAGGAGAAGCTGGAATGGCTGGATCAGGAGTATCTGAGTCATTTTGATGAGATTTCGATAGATTCGGAGATTAAATTCCAGAAGCCCTTCGATCAGACCTGTGAAGTGGAACTTCCGTATTCGGTAGCAGAGGATGAGCCGCTCGAAGATAACAGTTACCTTTCCTATAATAAAGTAATCGGCACCAGCCTGGACAAAGAGCTCAATCTGGCATTCCAGGTACTGGATTATGTCCTGCTGTCAGCGCCGGGGGCACCGCTTAAGAAGGCGCTTCTGGATGCGGGAATCGGTAAGGACATCATGGGTGGTTATGATAACGGGATCTATCAGCCGACCTTTTCAGTGGTAGCGAAGAATGCCAATGCTGAGCAGCGGGAAGCGTTCGTAGCAGTGATCGAGAAGACGCTGAAAGATCTGGTGGAACATAAGATTGATGAGAAGGCGATTGCAGCAGGAATCAATTATCATGAATTCCGCTATCGTGAAGCCGATTTCGGAAATTATCCGAAGGGTCTTATGTACGCCTTGGAAATGCTGGGAAGCTGGCTGTATGATGAGACCAGGCCATTTATCCATGTTGAGGCACTGGAAGTATTTGAGTTTTTGAAAAAGCAAAATGGCACCGGCTATTATGAAACGCTGATTCAGGAATGGCTGCTGGATAATGCTCATGCATCACTGGTGACGGTAGTGCCGGAGCAGGGACGTACCGCAAAGGTAGAGCAGGAACTGAGTAAAGAGCTGGCGGATTATAAAGCAGGACTTTCCGCAGCAGAAATCAAACAGCTGGCAGCAGCGACAAAAGAACTGGAAGAGTATCAGGAAGAGCCGTCCAGTGAAGAAATGCTGGCTAAGATTCCGCTCCTCGCGCGGGAAGATATGAAAGAGGATATTGAACCGATCGTAAATGAAAAATTGAATATAGATGGTGTTCCGGTGATTTACCATGCAATCGAAACAACCGGTATCGGCTATGTCAATTTGCTGTTCGACCTGTCGGGGCTATCGGCAGAATGGCTTCCATATGTAGGGCTTTTGCAGGCGGTGCTGGGAATCATCGATACGGAGAACTATGGCTATGGCGAACTGTTTGATGAGATTAATGTCCATACCGGCGGAATTGGAACCAATTTGGAGGTATATCCGGATGTTACCAAAGCCAAAGAAAAAGAATTTAAGGCAACTTTTGAGATTAAGGCTAAGGCATTATATGAAAAGCTTCCGGCAGCATTTGAAATGATGAGAGAGATTTTGACCAAATCGGTATTTACCGATGAGAAACGCCTGGTGGAAATTCTCGATATGAGTAAGTCCCGGCTGCAGATGCGGTTCCAGTCGGCAGGACATACGACGGCAGTGCTGCGGGCTCAGTCTTATGCATCACCGATTGCCAGGCTAAAGGATATGACCGGCGGAATCGGCTTCTATGAGGTAGTAAAACGCATCAGCGAGAACTTTGAAGCGGAGAAGGCAGAGCTGATAGAACGCCTGCAGGTGCTGACCAAGCGGATCTTCTCCAAATCAAATATGATGATCAGTTACACCGCGGGAAGAGAGGGTCTGAGCGGATTCGAAGAGCTGGTTGCCGGATTGAATGAGAAGCTGTTTGAAGAAACGCGGGAAGAGGAGACATGCATATTACACTGTGAAAAGCTGAATGAAGGTCTTAAAACATCTTCTAAGGTACAATATGTGGCGCGGGCCGGTAACTTTATCGACAGGGGCGTTGACTATACCGGTGCATTGCAGATCTTAAAGGTGATCCTGAGCTATGATTACCTGTGGCAGAATATTCGCGTCAAAGGCGGCGCTTACGGCTGTATGAGCGGGTTTAACCGAATCGGAGAAGGGTTCTTTGTATCTTACCGCGATCCGAATCTGGAAAAGACTAATACGGTATACGAAGGTGTAACCGATTATTTGAAATCTTTTACGGTTAGTGAACGGGATATGACCAAATATATTATCGGAACCATGAGTAACGTTGATCAGCCGATGACACCGTCGGCCAAAGGTGAACGCTCGATGAATCTGTATATGAACCGGGTCTCCGAAGAGATGATCCGCAGAGAGAGAATGCAGATTCTAAAAGCAGATCAGCAGGATATCAGAGAGCTGGCAAAAGTGGTCGAGGCAGTACTGGAAGCACAGCAGCTCTGTGTGGTCGGAAACGAAGGAAAAATCATGGAACAGCAAAGCATGTTTTACGAAGTGAAGAGCCTGTTCTAGGAACAAAACGAATGAGAGGAAATGTATGAAAGCAGATTATAAATCGGGATTTGTAACATTAATAGGAAGGCCCAATGTGGGAAAATCAACACTGATGAATTACCTGATCGGACAGAAGATCGCCATCACATCAAATAAACCCCAGACAACCAGAAACCGGATCCAGACGGTGTTAACCAACGAAGACGGACGGATAGTCTTCGTTGATACCCCGGGAATTCATAAAGCCAAGAATAAACTGGGTGAATATATGGTCAATGTCGCAGAGCGGACCCTGAACGAAGTAGATGTTGTGCTGTGGCTGGTCGAACCGTCTGTCTTCATCGGAGCCGGTGATCAGCATATCGCCAAACAGCTTGAGAAGGTAAAGACGCCAGTCATTCTGGTCGTCAATAAAATTGATATGGTCAAGAAAGAAGAGCTGCTCGGTATCATTGATAAATATCAGAAGCTGTATGATTTTGCGGCCATTGTTCCGGTATGTGCAAGAAGCGGTGACAATGCAAAGGAGCTGATCAAGGTGGTGATGCAGCATCTTCCTTACGGACCGCAGTTCTATGATGAAGATACGGTTACCGATCAGCCGGAGCGGCAGATTGTTGCAGAATTGATACGTGAAAAAGCGCTTCACAGCCTGAATGAAGAAATCCCGCATGGAATTGCGGTAGCGGTGGATAAGATGAAGAAGCGGAAGAAAATCATGGATATTGAAGCTACCATTATCTGTGAACGGGATTCACATAAAGGGATCATTATCGGAAAACAGGGAATTATGCTGAAAAAAATTGGAAGTACCGCCCGGTTTGAGATTGAGCGGATGCTGGGATGTAAGGTAAACCTCCAGCTTTGGGTAAAGGTAAAGAAAGATTGGCGGGACAGTGAGTTCCTTATGAGAAATTTTGGATATACAAAAGACGAATAGCTCCATGTGAATCGGAGAACCTAATGATAACACAAGATAAGAGGTGATCTGATGGGAGAAAAGTCTTTTTGGGAACAGTTTAAAGAAACTGGTCGAGTTGACTATTATTTAAATTACCGTGATACCGATTCTTATGAAGCGGCAGCAGATAATTATGCAGTGCAGGACGGAACACGGTCGGAAGGAAAAAGCAGTGATACAGCCAAAAACAGTGACGGGGATCGTGCTTAAGAGCGCACCGATCGGAGATTATGATAAGCGTGTAGTAATATTGACCAGGGAAATGGGAAAGATTTCGGCATTTGCAAAGGGCGCAAGAAGACAGAACAGCCCCCTAATGGGTGTTGTGAATCCATTTTCCTTTGGTCAGTTTACGTTGTATGAAGGGCGTAACTCCAACACGCTGCAGCAGGCATCGATCACGAACTATTTCAGTGAACTGAGAGAAGATGTGGAGAGCGCTTATTACGGTATGTACTTTCTGGAGTTCGCCGACTATTATACCCGTGAATATAATGATGAAGTGACGATGCTGAAATTGCTGTATCAGACGCTGCGGGTATTGGCGAAAAAGAGTATTGCATTAGCGTTGATCCGATACATATATGAACTGAAAGCTATCAGTATAAACGGTGAAGCGCCCCAGGTGTTTCAATGTGTAACCTGCGGCAGCAATGAGCGGGAGATGGTCTTCAGCGCTCTAAAAGGCGGTTCAGTCTGCAGTGCATGCAGAGTTCATCTTCAGGACGCGCAGAAAATCAGCGGATCGACGCTTTACACCATGCAATATGTCATCAGTACGCCGATTGAGAAGCTGTATACATTCACTGTGTCTGATGAGGTCTTTGAAGAGCTGAAGGAAATTGTTGAGTATTATGTCAGCATTTATATAGGAAAGGAATTTAAATCTTTGGAAATTTTAAAAACTTTGTTTTAAAAAGCCTGCAATTACTTGAAAAAACGTAGTAGAGCCTGTATAATGATTAACAATTGACAGAAATGCATGATAGATGCTGTGAATATATCTATATGCTTTTCAAATAAAAGGGAGAATGTGGAGGTAAAAAGTATGGTAGAGAAAACGATGGACAAAATTGTAGCCCTGGCGAAATCGAGGGGATTTGTATATCCCGGATCAGAGATCTACGGGGGGCTGGCAAATACATGGGACTACGGAAATCTCGGTGTTGAATTGAAAAATAATGTAAAACGTGCATGGTGGAAGAAATTTGTTCAGGAGAATCCGTATAATGTCGGTGTTGACTGCGCAATCCTTATGAATCCTCAGACCTGGGTAGCTTCGGGACATCTCGGCGGCTTCAGTGACCCGCTGATGGATTGTAAAGAATGTAACGAAAGATTCCGGGCTGATAAGCTGATCGAAGATCATATTCATGACAACAAGATGGAATTAAATGAGAGCATTGATTCGTGGTCACATGAGCAGATGATCGCCTTTATCGATGAGAATCATATAGACTGCCCGAGCTGCGGTAAGCATAATTTTACCGACATCCGGGAATTCAACCTGATGTTTAAGACCTTTCAGGGAGTAACCGAAGACGCTAAGAATACCGTATATCTTCGTCCGGAGACTGCTCAGGGAATCTTTGTTAACTTTAAGAATGTGCAGAGAACTTCCCGCAAGAAGATTCCATTTGGGATTGCTCAGGTCGGTAAGTCTTTCCGTAATGAGATCACGCCGGGCAACTTTACGTTCCGGACCAGAGAGTTCGAACAGATGGAGCTGGAATTCTTCTGTGAACCGGGCAGCGATCTGGAATGGTTTGCATATTGGAAAGAATTCTGCATCAACTGGCTGAAATCTCTGGGGATCAAAGAGGAAGAGATGCGGGCCCGGGATCATGAGAAAGCGGAGCTCTCGCATTACAGTAATGCAACCACCGATATTGAATTCTTATTCCCGTTTGGCTGGGGCGAGCTGTGGGGAATTGCAGATCGTACCGACTTTGACCTGACCCAGCATCAGGAGGTCTCCAAGCAGGATATGACTTATTTTGATGATGAGAAGAAAGAAAAATATCTTCCGTATGTAATTGAACCTTCACTGGGAGCTGACAGAATGGTTCTGGCGTTCCTGTGCGGTGCCTATGATGAAGAAGAACTCGAAGGCGGCGATATGCGTACTGTGCTCCGTTTTCATCATGCTCTGGCGCCGATTAAAGTAGGAGTCCTGCCATTATCGAAAAAGCTCAATGAAGGTGCGGAAAAGGTGTATGCGGAATTGACGAAATACTATAACTGTGAATTTGACGACCGCGGTAATATCGGTAAGCGTTATCGCCGTCAGGATGAGATTGGGACGCCGTTCTGCGTAACCTATGACTTCGATTCGGAAGAAGACGGGGCGGTAACTGTCCGCGACCGCGATACGATGGAACAGGAGCGGGTAAAGATCGAAGATCTGAAGGCTTATTTTGAGAAGAAATTTGAATTTTAATAAAGTGTAACAGCTGCGTGCGGTACAGGAAGAAGATTTCCGGTGCCGCATTTGCATTTTGAATATTCTGGTAAGAATACCAAGACAAGAAACAGGATAAGGTATATAATAGTTTATTATGGGTATACAAAAAGTTTGAAATATAAAAAAGGAGTTATTGACTATGGAACGAAAAAACGCATGGAACAGTTATAGTCAGGAAGACCTGCAGCAGATGGAAGCGGTCAATGAAGAGTATAAGAAGTGTCTGGATGCCGGTAAGACCGAACGGGAATGTGTCGGGGAGGCGGTGCGCAGAGCTGAAGAAGCCGGTTACTGTGAGTTATTCGAAGTGCTGAAAAGCGGTGTTAAGATCGTCCCGGGGATGAAGGTGTATACCACTTACATGGAGAAGACCGTGATATTCTTTTATATCGGTGAAGAACCGCTGGAGAAGGGGATGAATATACTAGGTGCGCATATTGATTCTCCGCGTATCGACCTAAAACAGATGCCGCTCTATGAAGAGCAGGAATTTGCTTATTTTGATACCCATTATTATGGCGGTATCAAGAAATATCAGTGGGTGACCATACCACTGGCGCTTCACGGTGTAGTGGTGCGTAAAGATGGTACCAAAGTGAATATTGTAATCGGTGAGAAGGAAGATGATCCGGTATTCGTTATTTCTGATCTGCTGATTCATCTCTCCAAGAACCAGCTGAATAAAAAAGCCGGTGAGGCCATTGCGGGAGAAAAGCTGGATTTATTGATTGCCAATCGTCCGCTGAAAGGGGAAGGCAAGGAACGTGTAAAAGCAGGGGTATTAAAGCTTCTGAAAGCAACTTATGATATTGAAGAAGCCGACTTCCTGTCGGCAGAGCTGGAAATCGTCCCGGCCGGAAAAGCAAAAGACTGCGGTATCGACCGGAGTATGATCCTGGCCTATGGACAGGATGACCGGGCGTGTGCTTTCACGTCGCTGTTTGCGATGCTGGAGGTGGAACGGGTGAAGCGAACCGCCTGCTGTGTTCTGGTGGATAAAGAGGAAGTTGGAAGTGTCGGTGCCACCGGTATGTCGTCAAAGTTCTTCGAGAATGCAATTGCGGAACTGATCGCCGGAATGGTAGGTGAAGAGCATTATTCCGACCTGAAGGTACGCCGGGCGATGGCGAACTCAAAGATGCTCTCTTCGGATGTCAGTGCAGCGTACGATCCGATGCATGCAGATGTATTTGAAAAGAAGAATTCGGCTTACTTCTCAAATGGAGTTGTCTTCAACAAATATACCGGAAGCCGCGGTAAATCCGGCTCCAATGATGCCAATGCAGAATTTGTGGCAGAATTACGTAAGATCATGGAAGATAATGAGGTGGCATTCCAGACTGCCGAGCTTGGTAAAGTTGATGAAGGCGGCGGCGGGACGATCGCTTATATTCTGGCGAACCATGCGATGAATGTCATCGACAGCGGCGTGGCAGTATTGTCGATGCATGCACCGTGGGAAGTAACCAGTAAAGCGGATATTTATGAAGCGGTAAAAGGCTATCGGGCATTTTTGAAAGACGCATAGGAGTAAATCGGATTGCAGGCAGGCATTGTGAAAATATTCCCGAAAATGCAGGGAAACAATGGCAGAAAAAGACTTGACGAACTATTAGAAACCATATAAAATGTTATGTGCGGTTGGGGACAAACCGTAGGGAGAACTGTTAGTTAAATAGAGCAGAAAACAGACAATAATTGTCGATTTTTAGTGCTTTATGCTAATAAAATTATTTTAGGAGGTCTTTAAGAAATGGCAAAATGGGTTTACTTATTTAAAGAGGGTAAAGCAGACATGAAAAACCTTTTGGGTGGTAAAGGTGCTAACTTAGCTGAAATGACTAATTTAGGACTGCCGATCCCGCAGGGTTTTACAGTGACAACCGAAGCTTGTACTAATTATTATGACAGTGGTAAGAAAATTACCGATGAAATTCAGGGACAGATATTTGATGCAATTGGCGAATTGGAAAAGATTCAGGGTAAAAAGTTCGGTGATAACGAAGACCCGTTATTGGTATCTGTTCGTTCAGGAGCGAGAGCTTCCATGCCTGGTATGATGGATACGATCCTCAACCTGGGACTGAATGATGTTGCGGTAGAAGGATTTGCAAACAAAACCGGAAACCCGCGATTTGCTTATGACTCTTACAGAAGATTTATCCAGATGTTCTCTGACGTAGTTATGGAAATGAGCAAAGATTTCTTCGAAAGAATCTTAGATGAAATCAAAGAAGCAAAAGGTGCAGAGTATGACACTGACCTGACCGCAGAAGATCTTAAAGAGGTTATCGCAAGATATAAGGCGATCTATAAAGAAAAGATGGGAGATGAATTCCCGCAGGAGCCGAAGGTACAGTTGATGGAAGCTGTAAAAGCAGTATTCCGTTCATGGGACAACCCGCGTGCGATCGTTTACCGCCGTATGAATGATATCCCGGGAAGCTGGGGAACAGCTGTAAACGTACAGGCAATGGTATTCGGTAACATGGGTGATACTTCAGGTACCGGTGTTGCATTTACCCGTAACCCATCTACCGGGGAAAATGGAATCTACGGTGAATACCTGATCAATGCTCAGGGTGAAGACGTGGTTGCCGGTATCCGTACTCCGCTTCCGATCACCAAACTGGAAGAAGATATGCCGGAAGTATACAAAGAATTCATGGCAATTGCTCATAAACTGGAAGATCATTATCGTGATATGCAGGATATGGAATTCACGATTCAGGAAGGAAAGCTTTACTTCCTGCAGACCAGAAGCGGTAAGAGAACAGCTCCGGCGGCTCTGCAGATCGCGTGTGATCTCGTTGACGAAGGTAAGATCAGTGAAGACGAAGCAGTCCTTCGTATCGATGCAAAATCTCTTGATCAGCTGCTTCATCCGACCTTTGATAAAGATGCTCTGGCAGCAGGCGATGTTATTGGTTCGGCACTGCCGGCTTCACCGGGAGCGGCGGCAGGTAAAGTATACTTTACTGCAGATGATGCCAAAGATGCGGGCGTAAGAGGCGAAAGAGTTATTCTTGTACGTATGGAGACATCTCCGGAAGATATCGAAGGCATGCATGCAGCTCAGGGCATCCTGACTGTACGCGGTGGTATGACCAGCCATGCAGCAGTAGTTGCCCGTGGTATGGGAACTGCTTGTGTATCTGGCTGCGGAGAAATCAAAATCAATGAAGAAGCTAAGGTATTCGAACTTGGCGGAAAAACAATCACCGAAGGTGATTACATCTCATTAGATGGTTCTACCGGAAAGATCTATTACGGTGACATCAAGACTGTAGAAGCTTCGATCGGAGGAAACTTCGGAAGAATCATGGGATGGGCTGATAAATATAGAACCATGAAGGTTAGAACGAATGCCGATACACCGGAAGATACAAAGAATGCGGTGGAGCTTGGTGCAGAAGGTATCGGACTTTGCCGTACCGAGCACATGTTCTTTGATGCTGACAGAATTCCGAAGATCCGTAAGATGATTCTTTCGGATACGGTAGAAGCCAGAGAAGAAGCCCTGAACGAACTGATTCCGTTCCAGAAGGGTGACTTCAAGGCGATGTACGAAGTGCTGGAAGGCAAACCGATGACTATCCGCTATCTGGATCCGCCGCTGCATGAGTTCGTACCGACCGATGCGGAAGATATCAAGGCGCTGGCAGCAGACATGGGATTGACTCCGGAAGAAGTACAGGCTAAGTGTGATGATCTCCATGAGTTCAACCCGATGATGGGACACAGAGGCTGCCGTCTTGCAGTAACCTATCCGGAAATTGCTAAGATGCAGACCAGAGCGGTTATGGAAGCAGCAATCGAAGTGAAAGAAGAAAAAGGCTTCGACATCGTTCCGGAAATCATGATTCCGTTAGTTGGTGAAAAGAAAGAATTGAAATTTGTTAAAGATATCGTTGTAGAAGTTGCAGAACAGGTGAAAGCTGAAAAAGGGTCTGACATTGAGTATCACATAGGTACTATGATCGAGATTCCCCGTGCAGCACTGCTTGCGGATGAAATTGCGGAAGAAGCTGAGTTCTTTTCATTTGGAACCAACGACTTAACTCAGATGGCCTTCGGGTTCTCTCGTGATGATGCCGGTAAGTTCTTAGATTCTTACTATCAGACCAAGATCTACGAATCAGATCCGTTTGCAAGACTGGATCAGGCAGGTGTTGGACAGCTGGTTAAGATGGCAGCTGAAAAAGGCCGCGCTGTCAAGTCTAACCTGAAGTTAGGCATCTGTGGAGAACACGGCGGAGATCCGAGCTCGGTTGAATTCTGCCACCATGTTGGACTTGATTATGTGTCTTGCTCACCATTCCGTGTGCCGATCGCAAGATTAGCAGCGGCGCAGTCGGCACTCAACAGTAAAGAGAACTAAAATATTTAAATATTGTTATTACAGGTGCATTATCATCCGTATGGGTGGTAGTGCATTTGTTTTTTGGGCTCTATGTCAAGAGATATGTGGTGTATTAATAAAGTTAATTTGACTAATGTGTAAGTATTGCTTATATTTATAAGTGTATAGATGAAAAATGTCAAGCCTTATTTTATTTCAAAAGAAATTGAGGACGGTATCGGTGATAATAGGAGAAGAAGAGAATGATTAATGAAAGAGTACTGAAAGCCTTAGAAAATTCTAAGGTACAATATCAAATAGAAGAATTTGCAGAACCATTTAAGAGTACGAAGGACGCATCCGAACTGCTTGGCGTAGAAATGTCCCGCCTGGCCAAATGCCTTGCTTTTCGATTGCCGATCGGTATTGCAGTATTGGTTCTGGCCGGGGATGCCTTGATCGATAAGAAAAAGTATCAGAAGATATTCAAAGTTCCTATGCATCCGCTTGATGAAGAGGATTTGATGGAATATACTGGATTTATTCCCGGAGCGGTAACGCCGATTGCGATATCTTACCGTAAAGCAAAGGTATTTATGGATGTATCCCTCCGACCTTATCTGAATCAGATGGTTTATCCATCGGGCGGAACATTAAATAGTGCGGTCGGGATTACGGCTGGCAATCTGTTTGATCTGGCTGGCTGTAAAGAGTGGATTGATATTACCTTACAATACCCATAAAAAGGTCGATGCTATCGCTGTGGAAATTTATGTAGGCGCGGGTAATAACTTGCGCCTATTATTTTTGTAATTAGCAAAAGAATACATGTAGAGTTAGTCGTGAAACTTTCCCGTAAATAATTGTGCATTAGCATATCGGAACAATATCAATAGCGGTTATCGTCGGAGGATTATTCATGACGATCGTATCGTACATAACAGTTATTCTCTGGCCGACGCAAAAATGATGGGCAAAGGCAAAGTTGACACGCAGTCGTCTATTGCTCTGTGAATCACGTACTATGAGATGTTGGCGGCCTTTTTCAACCACTGTTGCCCTTATTCTGGTAGGAGCAGATGGTTGTGGATAAAATAGTTGTATAGAGCTTGCGGTAATTTGAGGTGGTATACTCATGGTCATTTTCCCGTCAAAAGTGATTTTGACTGTATCCCCAACAAGAAAACGGTCAGAGTCTCTAAAATGAACCAGAACTTCTTGATTAGTACTTAAATCATTAACCAACAGGTTCGCTCTTTGAACGCGGGTAACCAATGCAGTCATTACCATATAGATGTTCTCCAAATCTTTTCAGTTACAATATTATATGAGTGAAGGTTGTTAATGATTCAATACTGAGCAAGTTGCGGCACAAAACAAACCTTAGTGACCGAAAGCCAAGTTTCATTAAAATCAAGTGAACCCCTCTCAAAAACTCCATATCTTTCAAAGCAATTTTTATAAACAACTACGCAAAAATAAATAATGAAAAACCATCGATTTCAAATTATACTAAGATCAACTTCAGTAAATCATAGAATCCAGGTTACGATATTCTGAAGGTGTAATATGCTCCCATTTTTTAAAAGTAGAGCAAAAGCTGCTTTCGCTGGTAAATCCGGAATTAAAGGCAATCTCTTTGATTGAAATATTAGTCGATTTCAATAAAAATTTTGCTGAATTCAAGCGTGTCGCAATCAAATATTGATGGGGAGTCATCCCGGTTTCGCGGGCAAAGACCCGGGTGAAATAAAAGGGACTCAGTGAAGCGCTGGCGGCCAGATCTTTAAGCGAGAGCGGTTCGGGAAAATGCTCATTGATATATGCGATAGTATTCTCCAGAGCAGCTGCATGAGGAGATGACGCTGTTTTCATTTTACTTTCGGCTAATAACAATTCGGTTAAAATGTGAAGGATATATTTGGAGAGGCTGGCTTCACGCAGCGGCGCTCCGCTGCGGAAGGTTCCGCAAATTTTATTAAGGGAGTGCTCGACAGTTTGGATGCTGCGGGGAATGATAACATTACCCGAGGCCTGAACGATATGCTCATAATATTCCCGGGCCAGCGGGCCGTCGAAATGAAGCCAGGAGGCTTCCCAGGCATCCGGGCTTCCGTATTCGTGCGGGGAATAGCAATCCAACAGCACGACATCCCCTTTATGGACAACCGATGTGGTGTTATTTAAACGAATTTCACAGGAGCCTTTGGTGACCAGCAAGATCAGAAAGCTGTCAAAGCTGTCTCGCTTTAAGCGGTAATTGGGCTCATAATAAAAATATCCGGTGTGCAGCGGATAGAAAAACAACTTCTTAGCGGAAGTGCTTGCAGTGTAAATATAATAGTCTGAACGGTTCTCTACATGGGCTTCATATGAATGCATGGCAAATCCTTTCACGGAAATTTATCTGATGACTAACCAGCTCTAATACCCCCGCCTTTAAAGACGGCGGTATAAGAGCTGCTAAGTCCCTGGATTCGTTCAACTAAAGTTCCGTGGGAGATAAAAAACTCCCTCTGAACTAAGTTTCACTTTAT